>OICB01000157.1_pt1 | contig 45163 bp, 66 predicted proteins | sample 1581121 | NCBI WGS metagenome assembly OICB01 (sample SAMEA3882544, study PRJEB24775) | human gut metagenome | biome: human-associated habitat; feature: intestine environment; material: feces | place: Netherlands | collected 2009/2010 | reverse complement strand
ACAGCCCACGAGCCACGGCAAACGGCTCACGGCGGCACAGCCACCAGATACATCGATGAACGACGAACGGCCTACGATGAACGATCAAGCCTTAAACGCCGCGATGACGACGTTGCGCAGGGCTACGCAGCCTATGATGGTCAATGCCGCTACGACTAAGGGTGTGATGAAGACCAGGGGATTGTTCTGGAGAATCGGCATGGCCTTGAAGATATACGTAAAGACGTGGATCTGGCTATCGAAGAGGATATGCTGGACCAGGGCCCACATGAGGACCATGACGACGATGGCCACGATATGGACCAGGCGCTCCTTGCGGCTATAACCATAGCGTTTGTACGGGAAGAAATAAAGCGCGAAGGTGGCGATGACGAAGATACTCATGCCGATGAAGCAGAAGCCCATGATGGCCATGACGCCGACGACCAGGCTCTGCGTCACCGAAGAGTCACTGACAGCCGGAAAGAGGAACATACCCAGGATAGCACACGGCAGAGGCAGGCTGTAGATGATAGGGTCCAGGAATTGGGAATACCAGTATTTCCGGCGGCGCTGCAGCCAGAAATCGACGGCCCTGGCAGCCAGGTACTGGGCACCGATGGTCAAAAGCATCCACAAGGCGAATAAGCCGACGCGGACAGGATAATCATGCCAGCAGTCCCAGCCGGTCAAACCGTTGAGCAAGCCGACGGCAATGATCAGGACGACAGCCCCGCCATAGAGGGTCGCCCCAGCCGAAGCATAATCATCGTCTCTGCCCGCACGACGGCGGCGATGCCCCAGCCACAAGGGAACAGCAAAGGACAAGATAAAAAAGGCCAGAATCGACGCTGAGGCGATATATGGCTTATCCGAAGCAAAGGCCCCGAAAGGCAATGGCAGGATACCGCAGGCCGCCCAGACGATGGCCAGCAGCCGGTCATGCCACTTCTGTTTTTGTAAATGATCCATTATTTTACTTCCTTTCGGCCTGGCAAGAGCTGGGAGACGACAAAGGCAAGGAGCATGGTTAGGCTGATTTCCCCATACATGCCGGCGATGAAGACAACGTCGCGGCCAATGGTCGGCCATTCCCAGAAAGGAGCTGCCTTCCAATAGACGCCCATGAAAGCCGTAAAAGCCCCGATAGCCGCAAAGACGATGAACCACATGAGGGCCATGACCCAGCGGCGGATCCGCCCGCCCTGAGGGCCAAAAGACGCATCCTGGCAGCCCACGTAGGCGACGGGGATGACCAGGGACAAAAAGACATAACTGACCATGGCCACGACGGCACTGGAACCGCTGTGGATGGTATAGGCTCCGATCGGGATGGGAATGATAAAGAAACACATGAAGACACTTTGCCGCAAAATATCGCGCCACCAACTCATTTTCTGCAAGACCTCCTAAAACAACGCAAACGAAATCACTTTAGTATACCATATCCCAAAAGGAAAGAAAAGTTTGCGCAAGCCCTGGCTTTTGTGTAAAATAGAAATAATAAGAAGTAATTTTAGTTCGCATAGAAAGGGACATACATGACAAAGAATTTTGAATCACTCGGCATTACGCCGAAGATTTGTGAACTCCTGCACAAGCAGGGCATCAATGAACCCACGGCCGTCCAGGCACAGGCCATCCCCCCCTTGTTCAAAGGCCGGGACATCCTGGCCCAGGCCCAGACCGGTACGGGCAAGACCTTTGCCTTTCTCCTGCCGTCACTGCAGCAGGTCAAGACAGATATCCACGCCGAACAAGTCCTGGTCATGGCGCCGACGCGGGAACTGGCCCGCCAGATTGCCGACGTCGCCGATACCCTGGCACCGGAACTGGGCGTCGACGTCCTCAGCCTCATCGGCGGCAAGACCATTGAGAACCAGCTCCAGAAACTGCACCGCCATCCTCACGTCATCATCGGTACGCCAGGCCGCCTGCTCGACCACTGCCGCCGCAATTCCCTCGACCTGAGCGGCGTCCGCCGGGTCATCGTCGACGAAGCGGACCAGATGCTGCAGGCCGGTTTCTTAGAAGATGTCGATACCCTCATCGGCCTGACGCCGAAACGGCGGCAGCTCCTCTTCTTCTCGGCTACGGTCCCGGACAAGATCAAAGGCCTGGCCAAAAAGCACATGCAGAGCCCGCTGGTCCTCAATATCCTCGAAGGCCAGACGATTGCCCTGGAAAATATCGAACAGCGCATCTACATGATGACAGAAGAACAGAAACTGCCGAAACTCTGCCAGATGCTGACAGAAATGAATCCCTATCTGGCCATCGTCTTCTGCAACACTAAGGAACGGACCTCCCTCCTGGCAGGCAAACTCATCGCCAAGGGCTTCAACATCGGTGAACTCCACGGCGATATGTCTCAGGGCCGCCGCAATCAGGTCCTGCGCGACTTTGCCAAAGCCAAGACGCAGATCCTGGTCGCCACGGATATCGCAGCCCGCGGCATCGACATCGAAGGGATCACGCATGTCTTCAACTTCGATGTCCCCCATGACGTCGACTACTACATCCACCGCATCGGCCGCACCGGCCGTGCCGGCAATGAAGGCCTGTCCATCATGTTTGCCACGGCAGCCGATGAAAATTGGGTCCGCCGCATCGAGCACAACATCCATGCGACGATCACGAAATATACCCTGACGGGACAAGTCAAAGTCAAGGCCAGCAGCAAACCGCCGAAGCGGAAAAAGACGTATCGGGACAAACTGCCGGCCAGCACTTACCAGACAACGAAAGAAAAACGCCATAAACAGCGCCATAAGGGCGGGGACAACCGCCGGCGCCGCTAAGGAGGTCTACTTATGAAACGTTATCTTACCCTTGTCCTTCTGCTCTTCACCCTGGTAGCTGCCGGATGTACGCCGGCATCGCCGACCAATTCGCAGCCGCAGAAACAGCAGACCCAGACCCAGCAGCAACAGCCGGGAGAAACCAAGCAGGGCCAGGACACGAAGAGCCAGACCGATACCAAAGAAACACCGGTCGCCAACCTGCCCACCATCGGCGATACCCAGGCCGATTGGGAAAACGAATGGGGCCACCCCTATTCTCAGGGCGACACGATCCGCGTCTTCCACAATGGCCGCTACCAAGTCGTCTTCCAGAACGGCCGGGCCGTGACGGTAACCATCAAAGTCAAAGATGGTGAAAACGTCAACATCAGTGACCTTCTGCCGGAAGATGCTCAAAAACAGTCGGCTTCGTCGAAAGAGGTCGGCGGTTCCCAGATGGGCGTCGAAAAATGGCACAGCAAGACTTTGGAAAAAGCCCTGTCTTCGACAAAGGGAAATTTCACAGTCATGAAACAACCGGGCAGCATCATCATCGATTGCACGCCGAATCTGAAGAAATAGTATAAAAAGAGGCTGTCGCATGAAGACAGCCTCTTTTTGAGTTTGAAGTTGAAAGTTTGATGTTTGATGTGGATGGTTTTAAATTTAAAGCAATCGCCTCAAACATCATACATCAAACCTCAAACATTAAAGAGAAAGGGACTTCGCATGATGGCAGAAACCTTCGTGCGACAGTCCCTTTTAAGTGGCTAGGGGCTAGGGGGCTGGTAAAAATCAACCTCTCAGACCGCCTTCAGCGGCCAGCTCCCCTATAAAGGGAGCCTTTCATCACACATCAAACACAACAAAAAAGCTCACGTAAAATGCGTGAGCTTTTTTCTATGGTGACCCGCCCCGATACTAACGCGAACATATTCTTTAACTTTTATACAAGTCATTTTGCAGTTCTCGCTTGTGCGTAATACCGCTACTATGCTCCGTAATCAATTTCATAAAAAAAGCCCCGGCAAATGCGCCGGGGTTTTATACTATATAATAATTTTTTTATGCTTGTGTTTCAGTGGTTTTAGTTACTGTTTTATTGAGCACATATTTAGCCAGGTAAATTGTGCCGTCAATGACGCAAGGCAATACAATACTGTCACGGATTTTGTTCCAGCCTGTTTCATTGGCTGCTTGTTCCTTGATTGTTGCCGTGAATTTGTCGGCAGCCGCTTCAATGGCCGGGAATAATTCATCAATGATGTTTTGCGTCAGCTGTTCTTTTACTTCTTCTGTAATAGAATTTACGTCCAATGCATTTACAATAGTGTCACGTACTTCTGTCCATTTGCTCATTTTTATCTCTCCTCACTGTAAGCTACATTCATAATCTGTCACGCCACGAGCAATCGCCGCTGCAAATTTATCCCAATCTTCAACTAGTAGACGCGCGTCATCGTCATTATCAATGAAAGCCGTCTCTACTAATACTGCCGGCATGTCTGTATGTTTCAACACTGCAAGCCCTGGCATTTCTTTCACGCCGCGGTCCACGGTTTTTAATGCATGGACAATCTGCCCCTGAATACATTGAGCAAGATTACCCCCATCGCTCATCCTGTTGTAACATTCCACTTCGGTGCCACGGGCGGCACTATTCGCGGCATTGCAATGAATGCTGACAAAAATATCGGCTGGCCATGCGTTCGCATCTGCACATACTGCAACGGGCCTGTCGGCGTAATCGCTGTCATAATAAAGATTATCAGACTGTAAAAGCCGGCATTCACAGCCGGCCGCTTCTAAGTATTCCTTTACTTTCCCACCGATTTTTGCGGCTACGTCGCATTCACGTAACCCGCTGTTAGGATTAACGGCCCCGCTGTCGTAAGTTAAATCGTGGCCGGGATTAATATACACTCTCATTTCTCATTCTCCTTTTTTGTCGCTGCGGTTTTTATATTCCCGCCAATATACCCTAGCAATCCGCTGGCAATGCTCATTGCCAGCTCATTTTGATTATAAAAAATGGCCAATATCAGCGCTGCTACGAGTCCGATAATGACCGCCAAATCCACAATATTTATTTTGTCAAACATTTTAATCATCCCCAGGCTGATGCGGAAGATTGACAAATCGCTGATACGTCTTTGATACGATATCATTTCCGCCTAAATCATGATAAGATAAATACATTTTGTTGATGACTTCCACCTTATGCACGGGGCACCATCCAGCGTCTATGTGATAATCCATTACATCAATCAGCCTATCTCTAAGCATGGCAACAACGCCCTGGACAAGTGCCGTGTGTTTCTTCTCTGCTTCGTCCTTTTCCGCTTTTTCCGCTACTGTGCGCTGCTTGAATTTCCATAGCAATATCCCTGACAATACGCCTGACAACACTGACGATATTCCGGTTAGAATCAATGTTAGCCATTCCATCATATCATCCTTCTTTCGTTGTCGTCTGATTACTGTCGCTTCCTTTATATGCAATACAATCTTTGTTTGGGCAGCTTCCATCTGTCTTCAGTTCACTACCGCAATATGGGCAATACTTCTTTTTCTTCCAAAAGCTCATTCAACCTTCACCCCTTCCACAGCTTCTTTGTATGCTGCTGTCATGTCTTTGTAATCCTGCTGAATGCTTGCCACTGCGTCTGCATTACCTGCCAGTTGCGCCGACTGTAACGCCTCCAGCATCTCACTTTTGTTCAATTCATATTCAAATTTCAAGGCGGCTTTTTCCACCGCTGCTTTTTCTTCAGCAGTCGGTTCATGTGGTACATAATCTACAGGCTGCCCAGTTTCCATATTCCTTACACAACCGCCGTTAAGGTACTGGTTATATGTATCGGAGTCTACGATTTCTGCTACAGTTACGTTTTCGGTTTCTTTTACCTTTTTCAGCAGCTCTTCCACTTTTCCGGCATTCTTTTCTTTTTTAGGGTCAAAATCACAGATGTGGGCACAAATTCTATTCCCGGAAGAATCAAAACCCACCCCGTAATACTCTACATTTGTTTTAAACATATTCTGTCTCCTATAATACTAATATTATATTAAAATAAAGGGAGTGTTTGATTTGAAAAATCCAAACGGCTATGGTTGCATCCGTTTAATGAGCGGCGCCCGGAGGCGGCCGTACGCATTTATAGCTACCGTCGCTGGTAAACAGAAATATATTGCAGCGTTTGAAACATTGTATGAAGCTAAAATCTTTCAAGCGACTTATTTTGCGGAGCATCATAAGGATCATCATCCTTTCCGTAGAAAATCCATCACATTTGCAGAGCTATATTTTCGCTGGCTTCCTTTTCATCTGAATGAAGGCGCTGAATTGTCCGAAAGTACTAAAAGCAGCTATGAAAATTCTTTTAAGCATTGTGCTGCTCTTTATGACCGTCATTTTTCGGATCTAGAATTTTTAGAGCTTCAAGCCGTCATAGATGACATGCGTAATCATCAGCATTTATCGTATTCCAGCTGTAAAAAAGTCAAGAATTTACTAAGTTTGCTTTATCAATATGCCATAAAGTCAAATATATGTAGCACGAATTATGCTGCTCTTATATCAATCGGCAAAAACCATCCTATTTATCCGCATCATATTATTAGCCGGCAGAAAATTAACAGACTATGGCGGCATGCAGATATGCCTGGAGTTGATTCTGTGCTTATTCTCCTTTATACCGGGCTTCGTGTCAGTGAGATGTTACAGATTGAAAAGAAGAATATCAATCTTCGCCAACGTTTTATTAGAATCACAAAATCAAAGACGTCCTCTGGCATTCGCATCGTTCCAATCCACCCCAAAATAATGCCGTTTATATTGAATCGTCTTTCAAATCCAGGTGATTTCTTAATCTGCGATTCATCTGGAAGTCCCTACAACTATACCAGGTATCGCTCATCCGTCTGGAATAAAGCAATGAAGTTAATTAACGGGTTAAATCATACACCTCACGATACCCGTCACACAGTAGCAACACTGCTCGACAATGCCGGCGCGAATGAAACATCAAAACGTAAAATTCTAGGCCATGCCGGCGGCGATATTACAGAGCGCGTTTATACCCATAAAGGGCTTAGGCAGCTTAGGAAATGCATTGAGCTTTTGAAATAAATTGCTCATAATTTGCTCAAAATAAAACCGTTCCCGAAGCTTACTATCAGCTTTCGGAAGCGGTTTCTTTTGTCTATGATTCGCTATTTTTAAAATTGATAAATATATCGTATCTGCACGCTTTTTAACGCAACATAACTACGACAAATAGCTTTAATATAACATTCTCATTTTTTCAAAAATAATTGATAATATCTACATTTTTAGCACTTTCATCACCTTCTTTTGATATAGTAAACAGTGGTTAATTGTCCCCGCACTCCAAAAGGACCACTTCGTTACTCGTATAGCTTTACCAATAACATATACTAAGGAAAACTTGGTAATGGTAGGTACAAGTGGAGGGGCAGATACAATTGTTGGAATTAAAGATTTGACGCTAAATTCTTTTAATATTGCTACTTCATACAATGAAAATGCAACATTCGTTATCTCTATTGGGTATTAAACAGTGGGGAGAAAGCACATCACCGATAACATTTCCAATTGCTTTTAACGTCTTATATGCGTATGAAATGCTACACAATTCGTCGTTAAGACATAAAACGATTCCAATGCCTGGAGCGAATGATGGCGCAAGATTGTTTTTTGACCTTTGGAATATGCAGGCAAATGATTATGATGCAGCCGGGGAAGCTATCTATATTGCCGTTGGAAAGTAAACAGTGGGGAAACGGATATGGATATTCAGATCCGGACACAAATAATGCGAGTTATTATATAAAATACCCAATTGTCATGGATAAAGTATTAATTGGATTAAGTCAAGTGTCTAGCGAAGTAAGCGACGATATATATGTCAGATTCATAAAGAAAAACGGTAAATTCTTTTTGTTAGACACTGACAGTAGCAATGATAATATTCCTTGTGAGTGGATTGTACTCGGGTATGTCAAATAGCTTTAGCCAAAATGACATACTCTCTTGTTTGTAATGGTAGTTGTGCTTAAAGTATCGATTATCAAAGTAATCCCAGTTGTGGTTGCATTTAAAATGCTAGCCACCGTTGCCCCAATCCAATCTCTATTATTAACCACGTCTGTACCCGCAAAAATAGTAGCCTGTCCACATAGATATGTACTAACGGCTAGCGGATACTGCTGAGTCACTTTATAGTTATCGTCTCCAAGTTTTATCACATCACTAATTCCCCACTGTTGAACAGTGGGTAAAAGCGACTACAGATGAGGTAATCACACTACCCATCGCTTTCAGTAAAATTAAATTTGTAGTTTTGGGCACCTGCGCTACTAGTGAATGGGTTTATGAAAATGTGTCCGTATTAAATGATAGTGACCTAAGCACTGTAACAGCGTGGAGCGCATCTGAAAATCAAGCTGGCAGAATAGCAAAGCCGAAGAACATAATAGCAATGGGAATTTGATACAGTGGGGAATCATACCATTAAAAAATGGCAAAGGCACAATTTCTTTACCAATTTCGGCAGAAATACTTTTTTGTGCTTTGCAGCATTATGGCATAACCCCTCAATACTATGGTTGTAATGGTAAGTCAGTTGTCGGATCTTTAAAAGATGATGATACAGCTAGTTGGGTAGCACTATGCAAATAAACAGTGGGGAATTACAACCGATGGCGGCTGGGACAAAGACTACTGGACATTTACATACCCACTCGCAATGTCCAGTAGTCTTTCCGCATGTATAGTGAGGGCCTCTGGCGGAGGATGTTACAGTGCAATTATAAAGTACTTGGGAAGTTCAGAGCTGCATTGGACAGATAGTGGACCCGATAGCAAACACGGTTATGGAGATACTATGTATGTCATTATAATCGGCCACTGTTTAACGGAAGAGGCCTAAAACAAAGCCATTAATCTTGGTTACAGTTGAGCATATCTTTTTACCGTCGTAGGTCGGCCACATAGGGCAATGATCTGTGCCCCCGTGGGAGCATACGACGATGAGCGAAGTCCCGGTGAGAGGCCAGGGGATAGTCCGAGTAGTGGCGTCGCCCATATACACATCTACCCACTGTATAATTATATTTCCAAAAAATGACCCAAAACAGATATATCCATTTTGCGCTGCTAAATATCTAACCCCTGACGCCGTAAGCACCATTTTTAATAATTGTCCGAACCAGCTGTCTGTTGTTAATGCACTGATTGCTGTAATGGCTGTTGTTAATGCCATCTTTTTTATGATGTCATCGCCCAAATTAGCTATCTTTTCGCACAATCCAAATAGCTTACTATGCGCTGTTGAATCGTCATTGTGCGCCGCGAAGGCTTGAGCATGGGCCGTCGTTGTTTTATCGTGGTTATTAATTTTCTCTTCTACTTGCGCTTTTGTCAGATAAACAATACTTCCATCAATTGTAACGTTGATTTCCGCTTCAGAGCTAATGTATACTTCTACTTCAAATGTATTTTCATTAGTCGGCGTTTCTTTGGATGGAATATAGTCATAGGCCATCCCAGCATTTGAATAGCTATATAATACTTCATCGCCATCGTCGAGCTTTGCAAATACGCCGACTTCGCGGTTGATGAAGCCTGTGTCCAGGCTGCTATTGCTGCAATTAAAAGTCAATGTGATCTTTTCGCCTGTATCAGATACTGCGGTATCTACAATTGGCAGTGACATCTTTTCACTTTTTAATGCCGTAAATGTTTTGATATCATCACTATCAGATAATGACCCGCTGCCGAATGCGCCGCGGGTGAAAACTAATTTATGTCCGTTTACTGCTTGAATTAACATTTTATCGCCGTTAGTTGTCGGTGTCATATCTGGAAACTGTGCCATTAGTTAATACCCCCCCTAATTTTTATATGGGAATAAGAATGAATTATTTTCATCTTTACATGTAATGTACCTGGCTGTACTGACGTGCTTGCATCTGTGCGCGTTTTTATTTTTATTACGTTGTGTTCCCTGATTCTCGCGCTGCAGTGAAGCTGTCGCTTTACCCTGGTAATCGTTGATATCTTATAGCCAATATGAGCCGGTATATACGTTTTTATTGCCTGGTGCAGTTTGTCATAATCGGTGACTTGCCCGCCATGGTAGTAAATCTTGATTGAGTAATCAGCTGGCAAGTCTACGACTTCCGCTTTTCCATCGGCTATATACGTATTAACTAGCCTTGTCATAAAATCTAACGTTACTGTTTGCGTACCTCTTATTTTTGCTATAATTACGTTTCGCCTGTCCTCATCTCTTTTCTTTTCGTCTACGTCGATACCTAAAAAACTTTCCCATTTGCTTAATGATTCTGTCGCTGTCGTTACAAAGAATTGTTCCAGCAGTGTTTCTAGATTTTCGCGTTGAAGTTCATGTTCATTAGATTCTGCTTTTAACATTGCTAAAAACACAGGATCATTTAGCAAATATTCTGGAAGATACCTGGCAATATTTACTTTGTCCTTACGTATAAAGCTATTCAAATTCCGTCACCTCCAACGTCGTCAGCCGTGGAAGCTTTTCAGCGTCGATGGTGATATTTTTTATATCTCCCTGTAATTTCAGTTCGTCATAGTCTGTAATTGCTCCCGTGGCCAGCATGATTTTCCCAATTTTTGCAATGCTGATGATTGTCGCCACTGTACTAGATGTTGATGTAAAACCCTCATCGACAAAATAATCATTAATCGCCTTTTTCAATACGTCTTTATATGTATCGTTGTACGCTGCTGTTACTGTTACCCGTGCCGATACGGTAATTTCCATATACGTAGGGGTTGTTACTGTGACCGTGGCCCCAATCGGCTTTACCTTATCTAAATAATCAGCGACTTTTTTAATGAGCGTTTCGCTGGCTATGTCTTTGTTTTCATCAATGATTGATACTTTTACCGTGCCGTTGCCGTTCCATAGTGGAATGACCTGGCAATTGCCGACGCCCGCCACGGATAGCGCCCATTCTCTATAGTGATTGGCATTCCCAGACGTTATCGGATTTCTGACATGCAATAAAAGACGATTTAGCAAAGACTCGTCGGTTTCTTCATCGTAACCGTCAGTGGTTTCCGCATCATTTGTGACCGCCGTAATGCCGTTAATGGCAATCGGTATTTTTGTGATTGTGCCGGCTGCTACGTTGCCATTTTCTCCGGCTGTAATGGCTTCAATCGGGACTTCTGTTTCTCCATCAATAGCCACTGTCTGCGTAGCTTGAAATTGTACGCCCGCATCAGTTGCAAAAATGGCCCCGCTTTCAACGGTGCCATTTCCTTTTACAGTGACCGTACCTACTGCTTTTACCGCTGCTTTCCTATCAATCCCAAATTCAGCAGCGTGCATGGTTAAAAACCCGCCCCAACTCGTTTGTGCAAATCCGGCTTCAACAATCAGCGACATCTCAGCATAGGCTTTTTCAAATTCGACAGCATTAGCAGATAAATTATCTCCAACAAATGTCCCTTCAATTGTTGATAAATCACCATCAAAAGCATCGCTGTAAAATCGCTTCATTTCTTCCAGCGTTTCTGCTTGTGTCCGTGCTTCAAACATTACTTACACCTCGATTGATGTTGTCATGTCGCCGTAAATTGTTTTTACATCGATTGACAATGTGATCTTTTTTTTATTAAACGAACTGGATACTTTATATACATCGATGATATATGGATTAACTAAAATAGCTTCACAAACATATTTAAATAATTCGCTATCTGATATTTCGTCGTTCGGCACCTTGCCAATGAACTTATCTTCTAATTCACAACCATAATCATCAAAATAGGTCCTATATCGATATCTCTGTACCAATAGGGCCTTTTTAATCCACACTTTTAATCCGTCGTTTTGAGTTTTTATAATATGGTTTCCATATTCATCATATAAAAATGTTTTTTTATCAAAATCCCAGTCAAATTCTCTAAATTCTGGCAGCGTCGTCGATTTTGTCGCAACAACAGACGTCCCAGCTGTCATAAAAGGATTAGCCATTTCCGTCAAATCTCCTTAGTTTGCAATGAACAATAAACTGCTGCCCGCTCCTTTTATCATCTTCGCTATAAATAGGGTCCAGCTGTACATGATCACCAACTTTCCATGTGTCTGTAAGTTCTTCATCATTATCTATTGGGTGCCTGTGAGATTCAAACGCCGCGTCGCCTGAGCCGCCGCTTTGATCGCTCGTTTCCCCGACGACATGCCGGGTATGTCCAGGTACCCAATACTCATCAACCCATAGGTTATTTTTATCTACTTGCATCCCGTCAACGCTTATGATGATATCTGGCGGCGGTGATACAATGACGCCTATCCGCGTTCCCTTCTGTATTCCGTTTTTTTCGCTGATTTTCTTTAGCAGCTTCAGCATGCCATTAAAAGGATCTTCATTTTTTTCCATGGTTCTACCTCATCAATAATGGGAAGTCTTGATAATCCGCATCGGCGTACCGCAATCCGTATAATCATTGCTATGCCATACCATGTTTCTACTGCTGCTATTACCAATGTACCCGCCTTCGCCGTCATATATCGTGACATGGCCATCTGCGCCTTCGCTCGTGTAATATACAATGCAGTCGCCTTTTTCCAGCTGGCTTGCATCAAAATCAAGTACAGGCACCCCGGCGTTTTTCGCATCCTCGACTAAATTCGGTACTCTTACAACACCTTTATTACATTCATCCGCCAAAAATGGACTATGATAACTGCCGACTTTGGTTGCCGCTTCACAACATCCTTCTGTCCCATTGTCCATCGTTTGATAACCCCAGGCTTGCCATCCGGCATTCATTCCCTGGTCTACTGGCAACGTACCACCGCCAGATGCTGTATTATATGTCTTTTTCGAGCCGCTGGAAGATGACTTGAATATCGGTTTGGCAATGACCTCTTTCTTTATTTCCGGAACTTCTTCTTTTTCCGGCACAAATTCCAATTCAAGTGTCATGGTATGTACATTGTTTTCAAATTTATGCGTGTCAGATTTAATAAAAAACTTTCCGCTCAGCTGTTCGCTTGCCACGGTTATCGTATATCCGGTTATACATTGAATATTGCCAATTCCTTCAAGGCTGGATGTTTCTTCCATCCGTTTTAATTCCGCTTTGGCCAGCTTTTCATTATCGATGACCTCGCCTTTTTGTGGCGGCTTCATCTTGTATATGGTTTGCAAGGTTCCATAGTGCGTTGCATCGTCCTCTATGGTATAGATTTCGCAAACATTGCCGGCTTCATCTACCGCTTTAACACGGTTCTTCATGTTTTCGATGGATTGGCTGTGTTCTGCATGGATAATATTTACAGCGTCCGTTGCAGTGTAATTTTCTATGACGCTTTCCCCTTTTTTGACAGCGGTTATTTTGTCAATATTGCAGTATACGGTAAAATGATTGTCCGTATTCGTTGAGGTTTCCGACTGTACCGGTGCTGCATCTTCACAAGCTCCCACGTTATTGTAGTTATTCTGTACCAAAGATACGTATTCATCTGCTGCCGGTCCTGACCCATTATAGGCTTTTACCCCTGCCCAGGTATCGCCGCCTTGCTCTTCGATTTTTTTAGATAAAACCAGCATACCCGCTTCAGCATTTTGTTGCGGATCAGTCCGCCAATTTGGATATTTATCTTCCACGCCATAATACAATGCGGTGGCGGTTTCTATCTGCATCATGTTTTGGCTTGCACTGCCAATAGCCCGTGGATCATCGCCGCCGCTTTCGCGTGCTGCCATTGCAACGGCTATTTTAGGATCTATTCCATATTCTCTCGCCGCATCAATGACCGCGCATGTGTTCGGACAATCTCCATAATCACCGTACCCGCTGCCGCTGCTGTTTGGCTTGTGATTTGCCCAGCTCTGGTCAGATAGTGTTTTAAAAATCTCTGTGCCGCTTTTATCGTCTGCAAGCCAATTTACTTTCGTATCCATTTGCGGTATATCATCGGCTACAGGTATTCCTACTTCGGCACATACTTTCTTAATGGCTTCGGTTATGGAAATATTCTGGAAGTTTATATTCATTTTGCTTTGCGCTAAATAAATCATGTCATCATAGGCCACATACTCAAAACTATAGTTTGATGTATTGCGCTTCTGATAAAATATGCGCCCGGAAAAGATCTGAACCTTTTCCTGCGTATCATCTGCATAATACATATAGATGAAGCCGCCTAAATTCAATAACATCGCTGTAAAGCTGCTATCTTTGTCTGTGGTATTAAAAGCTAGTGAAAAATCCACTTTCCTGGCAGCTTCATCTGTATTGCCGTTCCACGTTACCGATAATACATAATTTGTAATGTCTACCATTTTCCGCGGTTCTGTGTAGCTTTCGCCTTTTTTCTTTTTTTCATCCAGCTCTTCCTGCTCTTTTTGAGTTAAAGGCGGGTCAGAATAATAAATTGTTAAATCCATCTTTATCACCAACGCATTACGTCTTTATCATTGACTTTAATACCATCTTTTACGGTCCGTATCACTGTGCCTACATCAATGCCGCCGCTTTTGGCCAATGCTTTATACAGATTGATTCTGTTCCTGGCTTGTTTTGCAATGCTCATTGTCTTTTGTACTGCTTTAGCAGCCGTGTCCATCGTGTCGTTTCCCGCTGTTGCTACAAAAGAATTTGAGCTTAATGTTTCCGATACGCGTGACTTTAAACCGGTTATATCGCTTGTCATATTTGTTTCCGGCATAATATAACGATATTCTTTCAGCGATATCGAAAAATATACATCTCCCGTACTATCCTGTTCCCTATATTTAAAATTCTCAATCGTGCATGACATGTTCACAGTTGTTCCTGAAATGGAAATGCTGCACGGCGTCCCTGATTGTGCCATATCATCTATTTTTTGACATGCGCTGTAGGGGTCGTCAGATGGATAATTCGTTTCCCATCCATAGACTTGAGCCGGGAAAAACGATGAAAAAGAGAGGGTTTTTAATCCTCTCTTCCCTATCATATTAATATCGCCTAATGAATTTACATTAATGACGCTGTTATTATATCCACATTCCACATCAAAGCTGGCCGGGGCGACGGGAAATGTAACGCTGTTCCCGCTGCCGCTTAATACCAATGTTGCCCCGCTTTCGCCATCCGTTCCCAGCAATGCGCCTACAACACCGCTTAAAAAGTTTAAAAAGCTGGCCATTATATCGCCCCCGTATTCATGTTGATTGCCCTTGTTTGTAATTCAAACAAGATTTCTGATGTAATACGTTTGATTTCCCGTTTTTCATCGCCAGTATTCGCAAAGTTCGCATTGTTGATGTTGATATTGATATCACCACCAAAGCCGCCGTTCATGCTGCCCATTTTATACGCCTGCTGTACGGACTGGTCGTGCGGTATAATCCGGGTCCCGGATGGTAAATCAACGATTTCACCGCCGAACCTGTCGTTGATTACCGCCGGGCCGCCGCTGAAATTGCTACTGCCTGTATACAATGTCGGGATATTTACGCCAAAATGCTTGCCGCCTACGCCTGGTACCCAATCGGGGATATCTACGCTGATGGAATTGATACCGTTAATAACCGCGTTGATAGCTGCTCTTATGCCATCTAGCACCCCGGAGCATATCCCTTTGATACCGCCGAAAATGCTGCTGAAGATTTCTACAACGCCTTGCCATGCCAGGCTCCAATCGCCAGTAAACACCCCGGTAATAAAATCAATTAGGCCGCCGAATACGCCAATAGCTGCGCTGACGATACTGGAAATAATTTCAATGGCACTTACAAATACGCCTGTGAATATATCAGCCGCGGCAATGATACCGGCGATTAATACGCCGCCTAAAACGCTTGCCAGAAATTCGATGATATGAGCCAACCCGTTAAGGGTTGTGCCCTGAGAATTGAACGCATTAACTAACCGGTTCCATGCGTTTTCCACGCCTTCCAGTGCCGGGCTGATAGCCTGCCAGGCTACGGAAAAGGCGTTTTGAATCTCATTCCACATGCTTGTAAAGAACGGTGCTACCTTGTCCCAGTGGTTATAAAGTATATACGCGGCGCCGGCAATGGCCATAATCGCAATCCCTAAAGGTGAAAACATAGCACTCAAACCAACTCGGCCAATCGTTAACAGTGCCCGGCCAAATCCTAATACGGCATTCCTTGCCCCATTCATCATAGCCGCCATGCTAAAGGATCTAATCATCGTCATGACTCTAGTCCCGGCTTGTGCTGCTGCACTCCCAATCTTGCTTAATCCGGAAGCTCCCGTCGTTCCTAAAAACGTTAATGCACTTCGCCAGCTCCCGATATTCATGCCATTCCGTAAAACGCCCATCACTTTGGAAGCCGTTCCGCTCAACTGTATAAAAGCACTACGTACACCTAATACGCTATAGCGTAATAACAGGTTTGTTTCACGCCCGCCTTTTAGTACATTGCCAATGCGTGAATACATCATAATCATAGAGCCGCCGGCTTTTAATACCTTGCTCATGACAAAGCTAAATGCCGTAAATCCAACAACCGACAACGCTATATTCGCAACGACGCTACGAGCCGCCGGGCTTAACCCGCCTAAAAAATCCGCAATGCTTTTAATTGCATCGGCTGCTGTTTTCACACTCGGTGCCAATGTGGAACCAAATGATATGGCTAGTGATTCTACGGCGCTCTTCATCGCATTTATAGAACCTTTTAGCGTATTCTGCATTTTTACATACGCCTCGTGCGATGATCCTGTAGAGTTCTTTATGGAATCTTCTACTTCTTTGTATGCTTCTGGGCTTGTCTTAATCAATGCTAATAATCCGCTAAATGCATCTTCCCCGGCTATTGCTTTCGCTATCCCGACTTGCTGAGTATCTGTCATGCCATCCATAGCTTCTCGCATCTGGCTGATTGCTTCTGTAATCCCCACAAAGGAACCATCGGCATTTTGCAGGTGTAGCCCTAATTGGTCTATAGCTGCTGCCGCTTCTTTTGGTGGCGATGCCAGCCGTGACATTGTAGATCTAAGGCTTGTCCCAATTGTAGAGGCTTCAATCCCATTGTTACTCATAATGGCCATGGCTGTTGATAATTCTTCGATGTTTACGCCTAGTGCCGCAGCTGGTGCCCCGGCATACTGCATAGCCAGCCCAAAGTCAGCCATACCTAATTTAGATACATTAGCGGCCATCTGTACGACATCAGCGACATGCTGTGTGTTTTCTGCTACATCGCCGGTTTTTAAATTCCATATGTTCAATGCACTTGTGATGACATCGGACGTTGTGGCCATATCTTCCCCGGATGCTACAGACGCTTCAATAATGCCTGGCATAGCTGCCATCGTCTGCTCCGCATCAAACCCGCCGGCTGCTAATCGGTCCATAGCCTCGGCCGCTTCGCTGGCGGTAATCGGGAAGTCGTGCCCTAATTTCAGGGCCGTTTCTTTCATCCGTTCTAATTGTTCTCCCGTTGCCCCGGCTTTTACCCCGGCTCCGGTTATGGTATCTTCAAAATCCATGAAGGTTTTAGTGCCCAGGGCGCCAAAAGCAGATACAGCAGTAGCGGCTGGCATCATTGTCGAAGCTATGCTGCCAAATCCTCGCCCTACATTTCGCACATCTCTACCTAATTGTCGATTAAGACGTGAATTTTCTTCCATGTTGCTACGTATCCGACGTAACGGCTCACTGACTCGGTCCGTTAATTGCATAACAACGTCAATAATGCTAGCCATCTTCTCACTTCCCTAAACTTCTAATCCGTTTGATTTCCTTTTCCCGTTCTTCTAGTTCTGTTTCCATAAAAGCGGCTAAAATGATCTTTTCGCCGTATCCGGCGTTATAATATTCCGATGGCCGTAGCCCATGTGATACCCACAGTTCATACATGAGCTTGACGCTGCCATCGGATTTGATTAGTTTTTTACTTCTTCAAAATCATCTTCGCTTTTATCCATGCCGGACAAATCCCCGATTTTCTCGGAAATCTTGGTAATTTCACCGCTTGTTAAAATCTTAGTAAACAAATCTTCTTTGGTCGTCGCATTAAACCGCTTCAAAACGCGGGGATCATTAAATTCTTCATTCGTAATCCCTTCGGCCAAACAGCTTACGGCCAATTCCATGTAGTCCACTTCCGGGGCACGGCCCTTTTTCCGTTTTGTCGCCATGTCCTGCAGCTCTTTAATCCGGCGGAACTTGATTTCCTGCAAGTGTAAAATAAACGGCACCCCTAACAACTTAGAGAGCCGTTTTACTTCATAATCTTCCGTTTGTTTTGCTGTAATCTTATCCGCATCAGCGGCTAAAAGCGCATCTACTAAATTCATGTGCTACCTCCTAATCGTTTGCCGTATCAATGACGTCAAAATCAGTAAACGTAAAATCATAATCATCGGTGGTCAGCTTCTTCGCTTCCCAGTCCATTAGGGTTAATTTATCAAATGTTGCATCCCGGATAACGACACGTTCGGAGCCGATAGCGTCCGGATCATCCAGTTTAGCTACGATAGTGCAAACTGTCTGGTGCCCGTTTTTGATATTATCACCCATCTTGTTAATAAAAAACGAGCTGACATGGTTCATTTTGACATTGCCAGAGCCTTCTGCCCCGGTTGTCTTGTACTGCTTGAACCGCTTTTTGACCTGGTTAACTTCTTCTTTGATTAATTTTATTTCCGCTTTAAAAGCAGTGACTTCAGCTATTTTTTTACCGTCAATCCAGACTTCGCCTTCGGTCCCGCTCATAACTTGCTGCGCATTAAATTCATCCATGGTATCACCTCCTAAATATCAACATCAAGGCTGATATCTTCCATTGCATCAAGAATAACAACGCTTGCTTTAAGGAATACTTTCTTTTTCGTATCAAGCTCTTTGATTTCCTGATCCGACATATCAGCTAATTCTTCTTCCGTGTTTTTCCCGTTGGAAATACGCCAATTCTTGATAGCGTCAACGTCTAAATCAATCGTGCTCTTCCCTTTTTGCAGCAGTCGGCCTTTTTCCAGTTCCAGAAAATACCCTTTGATTGCCGACATCAGCAGACATTTGTTATCGTAGTCGTTCGTATACTTGCCGATATAGCTATCTTCCGCCGTTTTCCGGATATCCACATACATCATATCCATTACGTCCACGGTCTTGATTGTCTGGTATGCTTCCAGTTTGTCCTGCCCAGTCGTCACAAGACTATTCATAGCACGGCTCATCTTGAATTTTTCTTTGTCATACCATACGAAAAATTCACCGTTATTTACTTTTTCATCGCGTTCGTCCGGGTCGTACTGATCACAATCAACGACTTCACTCAGCGGCGCGTATGTCGCTGAAATGGTCATCGGCGTACCACAAATCAGACCGGCAATACGCGGCGTATATTCTGCGCCGGTATACTTTTTGGTGCTCGTTGTAATAAAGGTATTGGTGAAGTTGATAATCCCTTCATTATCGCCTTTATATGCCGGCAACACGACTTTAATTCTATTTTTCATGTTGTCACGCTGGTTCTTTATCCAGGTGCCGACGGTTTCTTTTTGTGCCTCTGCGATTGTCGGGATTGCCAGGTAATCCCAATTTTCATTGGCAATGGCTTTCAGCGAGGCTGTGAATTTGTCGGCTTCCGTGCTTTCCGATTTGGCCATTAAATATACTTTTACCCGCCGCGGGGATTTCTGATAGCCAATAAAAGACTTGGTAATATAGTCTTTATTTTCATCACTCAACGATGATGGAATGCCGTCAATCGTATATAAGGTGAACGGGTTTTTAAGGGCGACTACGGTTTCCGTCCCTTCTGTGTGGTCTTTCAGTAACGTTTCAATCGTCGAAGAATCTTCTTCCAGCAGCAGCATTTCAATGCCATGTTGGCTCCGTTCCACTGCTTCAATGCCTTTTTCTCTGAATGCAATATCTACATTAGGCATGCCCAGTTTTGGCATAGTATCCACGCTCCTTTATAGCTATAATTCTTTAATTTTCGTTTCCATTGCGACTTCATCCAGCGTATCGGTTGTAGTTTCTTCGCTGCTACGGTCGATAGCTTCCAGATACGCAATATTGATACTGACCCGTAAAATATCGTTGTCCTCTCCTGCCGTGTCATCGCTGACCGCATCCACATGCAAAAACCTGTCATTTACATGTATTCCCCGCCCTACAGCGGTAAAGATCTTTTCGAAGACGTCCATGTAATGGCTTTGTTTCCGGTTGCTGTCCTTTGGATAATATGTGACGTAGATAGTCACTTCTTTTTCCGTAAATTCTTTTGTTTGTGGCCGACTTGTTGAGATGATCCCGATAAAAAAGCATGGCTTTTTAAAATTTTCCTTTACTTCATCGGCATAAAAAAAGCACCCCGGGAATGTTTTTTCCAACAAATCCTTGGTGCTTTTCACAATATCCGTACGTGTAATTATCTGGCTCAAAACTTATCACTCAACTTCTCATATAAATCAGTGTGCATTTTTTGCACTATGTCCGGTTTCTTTGCGGCGACAGTCTTATCTTTGAAATGTGTGCCAGGCTGATGCCCAAAAACGCGCCCGCTGGGTGCTACTTTCGCGTGCCCGCGCTCTACCAAATGATAATGTGGCGCCGTATTCCAAATCACGCCCTTAAATGTATCGCCAGAATGGCCCTCCATGTCATGTTTCCAGCTTTTATTTAATTTATGCTTATGCTCTTTGCCGCTATCCGGTGTTGCGTTTTTCAGTTCTTTTTGCATGGTCTTAGTGGCTTTTTCCAGAGCTTCTTCACATTCATAAGGGAACCTATCATTAGCTACGTCTATCCGATTAATAAACTCATCAATCGTCATCATCCGCACCTCGTTTCCTTTGATTTACCATGAGTTCCAGCTTTTCATGACGCATATATGGGTCAATGGCGGTTATGACGTTATACAGGTTATCGCCATACTGAACGACCGTATTTTCATCTATGCCCTTACGATACCGGATGGTTATTTTCAGCATATATGTCGAAGCGTCTTTATTGGCTTCATACTGCTCATAAAAAGACTTGCCCCGTGCCGGCTCGATTCTGGCATATACCGGATGTCCTACCAGATCTACAAACTGCTGCTCATAAAAGCCGTTGTCGTTCTTTACATCTTTATAGCCCAGCAGATGCACCCGCTTATCAAGCGTACCTATTTTCTGCATGGTATCACTCCCAGTATTGCAGTTGTGTAATCATGCTGCGGATTGTAAAGCTATAGTCGTCCTGTTTGGCTTCATTGCGATTTTCGTAGAGCTCGGCAATGATTGCCAGTTTTGCCATATCCGCCGACGCTTTGAAATTCTCATCGTTTTCGTAATGGCTGCTATAATCAGTAACGGCAGACGCTAAATACGCATCTGCCGTTTTTTCAAGCTGATTGATTAAATTGTCGTCGTCATCATGATCAACTCTGAGATATGTCTTGATATCGTCGATTGTCATTCAAACCACCTACGCATTGGCAATCTGCAACAATACAACCGCGTCTTTATCCAGCATCTTTACATCGTACCGTTCGATTGCCCGGATATAGGTAGCATAGCGCGTAAACCCGGCTTCTGTCGATACGGCTACTTCTACGCCTTTTCGGTCGTAAAAAGCGACTGCATCGCTCATGCTGCCAACAAAAAACGGGATTTGCCCCTCTACTGTAAGCAGGCTGTCCGGCAAAGATACAATCTGATGCCCGCGCAAAAGTAACTGCTGCGGATTAGCTAAATCCGGCGTCAGCAGCGGTCTTTTTTGTGCGTCATCTAATTCTGCCAGATAGTCAATCCCCGTCTGATTGGTAAAGATTTTAGCACTCAAGCCAATCGTCGGGTCAAGGGTCTTAAAGATGGCTTTCACAATGCCCTTATAGTCGGTGATTGTCGTAGCAGACAATGCTTTCAGCAGGCTCAAAATGCTTGTATTTTCCGTGTTTACCGCTTTACGCGTGAAGCGACGGCCAATAATCGACATGATATTTACGTCATTGTCGGCCAAAAGCTGATTAGAAACCGGGATAATATCACCATAAGTTTTGACATTATATGTTTTCTGTTCAAAGTCAAAATCAGACTGCTTGATTTCGTTCAATTCGTCAAACTCCGTCAATACGCCTGTTTCAGTACCCATGGCCGGCATTCTCCCGCTTAAATACGTTACCGGGGTAATATTGCAGTATGGTTTCAACGATACCATCTGGCGGCGATATTCATATACCGTATTCATCTGTTCTTCCGGCACTACGTAGCCGCCTTTTTCCGGAGAGGCTTCTACAAGTCCCGGCGTGCCCGCGGTGTTATATGCTGTGGTTTCTTCTTCCGTCAGCGGGCGCCCCAATACTAACTTATTAAAAATCCGGTTCTTCAAATTTGCGGTTACAGCCGTGTTCTTGTTTTCCGGTTCCAGTGGATTGTTTGTCACGTCCAATCCCTGGACTTTTTCAATTGCTTTCGCCGCATTGTACTGGTTAATTGCTTCTTCCAATTCTTTGGCTTTAGCTGCAGCATCGTCATACTGTTCTGCTGCCTGCAAATTTTCTACTTCGGTCTTGAGGTCATTAATCGTTCGTCTTAATTCTTCGCTCTTTTTCATTCTGCTAAAACTCCTTTCGCTTTTGCGACCGCAATCGTGATTTTATTGTTCAAATCCTTTTGCAATCTCTGTCGTTTTGCTTTCTGCTCCGCATCATCAGCGGCGTTCTGCTTTTTCCAGGCGGCTATGATTGCATCAGGGATATTCTTCATGTTTTCCGATTTCCCTGCTTTTGCGACCGTCTGTGTGCTATCCAATACGGTAACATTGAAATACTGTTTTGCCTGTTCTCCCGTCAGCCATGTTTCATTATTTACCATGTCATGAATCGTTTCCGGCGTTACGTCATCATTCGCGGCGTCGTTGTATACCGTTTCCATGCCCTCTTGGATAGTATTTAAAAAGGTAATGGCTTTTTCCAGGTCATCGGCATTACCTACAATGCCCGTGGCCGGTTTATGAATCATAAGGTAGGCGTTTTTAGGTATTTGTCTATCATCTGCGGCGAAAAATATTTGTGTCGCAATCGAACAACACCATCCATCAACTACCGCCGTGGTATGCCCATCATGGCGCTTGATCATATTGGCAATGGCTACGCCTGCTGGTACACTGCCGCCGCTTGAATTGATGTATACGGTCAAATCTTTGCCTTTCACATCGTCAAGCTGCTTTTTTATATCGGACGGCCATTGATACGCGTCTCCATCACCCCACCATGACACAATGGTGCCTTCGTCATCGTCGATGATATCCCCGGAAATATAAATTTCCGCTTTATCGGCGCTGTTTTCTACTCTAATCAACTATTTTCACCTCCTTTATTGCCTCTATAGGCGATACCAATATCTTGTAGTGCTACATATGAGCCGTTGACGATATGGACATCGCCGCCTTTTGTCGGCGGAATATCTAATTGCCGGCGCGCATCGTTCGGCGAATAGATGGACGTGCTAACGAGTTTTTGCAAGACGTCGGCTTGCTGTGTAGGATCACCTCTCAAAATCACTTTGACGTTAAATTTAAACTCTAGCCCGCTTTTCTGTTCTTTCCGCGTCAGCAGTTTCCGGTTTAATTCCTGCTCATACAGCGTGATATTGTATAGCAGCGTATCAACATAAAAGCTGAGGTTTTGTGCGCTGCTGTTGGCATAGCTGGATTTACTGTAATCATTCAGATTGTTCGGCTTTATCCCGAAGGCTGCGGCGATCTGCAGGGCATTGTACTTCTTCAATTCGTAGAATTGGCTGTCTGTCAGTTTCAGATCTAACGTTTGAATGTCAAACCCAATCGGCAGCGTAATAATCCGCCGGCCGTTTTCCCTGGCTTGTTCTTCAATCCGTGACAGTAACAGGCTTTGCTTTTCTTTACTCAAGTCCCCTACGTATTTCACGACCGCATTGGCCGTTAATCCTTTTTGATACAAGTCATTTAAAAACTTCTGGCTGGCCTTACTGCCCGCCATATTCGTTGCCAGTATCTCCCTGACGCTTTTGCCGCTTAATCCACTATCGCCGGTTATCCAGCTCTTTACATGGATGATTTCATCCGGCAAAAACCAATAGCTATTGCCGTTGCGTTCATCCATATAGCGGTAATAAAACGACCGCCTGGTAAATTCTTCGGTGTTGTTTACCCATATTTCAATACGCCGCGGGTCCAGGGGATAGATACCAATGAATTTACCGCCGTTCATAGCAATGTAGGCGTATGCATTGCCATAATGGTTGCGGCAATATTCCAAATACGTGAAAAACTGTATCGGCGTCATGTACTGATTGGGCTGCACATTGAACAGCTGCATAACATCATGGTCCATAATCCTGTTTTTATTCTCGTCCATGAGATATAAAGGCATTTTCCCGATGCTTTCAGCCAGCGTTTTCAGACATGTAAAATAGGTGATTTCGCTTATATCCGGCCCGCCAGTGTTCGCCTGGTTATTAAAAAACAGCTCGTTGATAGTCGATAAGCTGATGACATCGGCACTATCAGAGCTGTTTCTGATCTTTTTCTTGATTTTGTCTAATAACTTCACGCGTTCTCACCTTCTTTCTTGTCGGTTATGCCCAGCCACATGTCCAGGGCCGCTTCTCCATCACCTTTATTGTCGTCTTTCAGCAGGAACCATATTTTCCATGCATCAATGATAGCGTCGATGGGGTCAATCCGTTCGGTCTGTGTCATTTTATCGACTTTGATTTCCCCGAATGAATTCGGGGCGGAAATAATGGCATTGACGACGCTCCATGTAAGCAAATCATTGTGTTTGTCATAGCGTACCTGCCTGGCTTCTACGGATAACTGGAAGTCTTTCGTTGTATCGTTCAATGACCGCGCCGACTGCTTGACTTCTGTCAAATCACAGTTCAGTACATCCTCTAAATCGCCTAAAAAGGCACTCGCATTGTGCGCATCATAGCCACAACCGACGATATTCAGATGATAATCATCTATGAGCTGCTTCAGGTCCGCAATGATTGCTTTATAGTCCGTTTTGATACCGTACATTCCCGATGTCAGCGTAATCAATCCATGCTTTGCCCATTCTCCATAAGGTGCTTCATCTGTTTTTTGATGTTCTGCCAGACGTAACTCCGGCATATATGACTTGCTCCATATGTAAACGTTATCGTCTGGGATTGCAAACAGCAGCGCAATAGATGTTAAGTCGCCGCCGCTTGATAAGTCGATGCCTAAATAGCAGTCATGACCGGCCATATCGGCTATCGTCAAATCACTTTCACACATCTTCCAGGCTTTAAGGTCAATCAATGAGCCGCCGGTATACGTTACCCATGTATTGAGCGATTTCGTCTGAAAGTTCACCAGGTCAGCGCCGCCTTTTTCTTTGGCGTCAATGGCTTTTTCGGCCATCCTGGCCATCATTGATTTGTCCAGCGTCGTGTCATCCTGCCACAGTATCAGCGGATTGGCCTTAGCCCAATTCTTAGGCTGCCATATATCATCGTCTTCATCCATTTCAGCGATATAAATAAACAGGGTTTCTTTCTTGATAACGCCTTCCAGCACCTTCTTACAAAATTGGTATTGCTGATAACAAGGGCCATTCAAGTTAAATCCTGCCGTCGTTATGGCGATGGTGAGAGCTGAGTCTACTTTGATTTGACCATCCAGCATGAGTTTATACATCTGATCGGACGCATGTGCATGATATTCATCGATAACCGCAAGGATGGACCGGAAGCCGTCGGCGGAAGTCGTGTCACGGCCAATCGCCTTTATTTCATTCCCCGTTACCAGGGAGAGGATGCTTGACACATAGTCCTTGACATTATACAGCTGCTTCAAATCGTTGTCGGAATAGATAAATTTCTTTACCTCTTTCCACACGATTTTAGCCTGGTCCATTTTTGTAGCAGTACAGAACACATTGCCGTTATGATACCCGGAAAACGTGGCAAAGTCGTTGCAGAGCTCCCCGGCTATGAAAGATTTGCCATTTTGCCGCCCCATTTGTACGTAGGCTTCACGATATCGCCGCTCTTTACTTCGTTTTTTACGCCAACCGAAAATAGATCCGATAATGAAATTCTGAAACCCGCTGGTAACAAGCGGCCGTTTTTCAGTCCCTTCGCCGATGGTTAGCGTATTCGCTATTTTGATATGCTTTTCGGCTTCTTTGACGTCGAAAATATACGGGAACTCTTTCCGGTGCATATCGTCAATATGACGTTTGCACGCCAGCTTTTCTGTCCGACCAGTCAGCCGTTTGCCACTCAATACCAGCCGCGCGTACTCTGTCGTATGGTCTTTCATGCTTACGCGTCAAGTAACTTGATGAATTTGTTGGCTGGTTTTTCCTCTTTTTCCGGAATGATCAATTTCAATCGGTCCGTCGTGGCAAGTCCCAGCTTACTGCTGCACCGCATAATCATTGCAGCGGCTTTGTCGGCAATATTGACGTATGGAGACGGGAAAATGTTCCCTTTGGCTGTTTCGTATGTCAGTCCCTCCCGCTGAATGGCTTCAGATGCCCGGATATATTTAGCCCAGTTGTCAGCATAAATAGCTAAAATCGATAAATCGAGGTTGTCCAAAAAATCTGCCCCGGCCGCTTCCCTGGCCACCCGGCAAAATTCTTCTTTAGCGATATCTGGCAAAAAATCAGGTGGCTTCAACTGATCCCGTGCCACTTTCAGCCGTTTTTCCGCCTGCTGCTTATCGATTTTCTCTTTTTTCGTCATGTGTTTCGTACACATGGACAGTCTTTTTCGTGGCGTTGCCATCTCTGATCACCTCCATCGGGGATTTTTTGCGAAAGATGAGAGGGCTCGCGGGGACCTGAGGAGTAATAAAAACTTTTTCAAACACCCCCACCGGTGTGCTGCCCGGCAATCCGCTTCAACATATTTTTAATCGCACTACTATCAGCCTCTGAGCGGTTGTACGCTTCATGTATCTTAGCGTGTGTCTTTCTGCTTACAGCTATCAAATTGGTAATGTCATAGGCTTTGCCTGGCTCATCTTCCAGCGGTTCTATATGATGTACAGTATCTGCTTTAACAATGTGATTATTGGCATATAGTTCGTACTCATCCAACCCATTCGCCATGGCCATGATGATACGTCTCAGCCTGCGCCATGCCGTCCCGTGGTAGATCCGGGCCGCCCCCTTGTTTCTATGTTCGGTATCATATTCTTTGTGCCGCTTGGAAGCCTGCGGGCAAGGCTGTCCTTGTGGATGTATCTGCCCACATATGCTGCATATTCTTGTCAACATGATTTCACCGCCCTTAACTGGTTTAGGCTTCCGGAGAAGCGGTACCCTTTGCCTATACCCCTACCCCCTGTTCAATTTTTGACATAAAAACAGGGCGTCACCTATTCGATGCGCCCTTATTCACACTTCTTTACTATATAGTATACCACGACTCTATGTATTATTTTGTACTGAGTTTATTCTATTTGCTATTTATTTTGTAGAATTGCTTATTATATTTAATAAAAAAATGATTAAGGGCCACGCTTTTTAGATATCCGCGGGCATAGCCGAAGCTATACCCCGTTTCTTTTGCTACTTCTTCCCAGGTCAGACCATCTATGTACTTGCTGTACAATATAACTCTGTCTATCCTGCTTTCCATGGAATCTATCTGTTTGATGACATCTATCTGAAATTTACGATACGCCTTTACTTTTTCCTCCTGTTTGCCTAATTCATCCTTGTACTGCTCCAAACTACGGTCGTCCCAGTAATTGCTATTACCCCCTCTGATAGCGCCATCGATGTTAGCTATAACATTATCAGTCGGGCCGCTAAATATTTCTCGCCTCATTCTATTAATTAACTTTTCACGCTGTTTTATTTCGGCTTCAATCAGCCGGTACTGGCCTAAATACTCATCAGCTGTCATGTTCCTACCTCCTGTATATCTTACTTGTCCGCATCATGGCGGCGGTCTGCATCTATCCTTTTTCACCCCCTAGCAATGGCAAAATTCCTTTATAGGCGCTTTCTATCTTTTGGGCTGCGTCTGTCATTAATTCGATACTCGTTTCTATCTGGGTCTGCAAATTTATACTGGATGCAGACCCTAGCTTCAACTGATCTGAAATGTTTGTTGCAACTTGAATGATTTTGATATACCTATCTGCATTCCATTCAACCAAATCTATTCCTGTGGCCTTACGTATTTTTTCTAGTGACGTTCGCAATGTCTCTAGCTCTTTTTGTGCTTGCCCTTCCTGAAATCTTACTGTATCGTAGGCTTCCTTATAGGCTTGCTGTTTCGTATACTCATCGGATCTTCCCAGTCCGCGTACAAACGCTATCATGAATCCCTTATCCACAACCGCATCATGCCATTTCGCCGGTTGTTTTATGCGCAGACGTCCCGACTTCTCATGATATTCCATGATGCCCCAATTAGGCGGTATGAGTTCTCCGTCCGTTAATCCTTTCGGGACAACTAAATACCACTCATTTACGTACTTATACAATTCATCGCACTTATCCGCATCTTCCAGTTCGCGCCGTAAATCTCCTTTGCTGATTTTGACTTCCATGCCAATCGTTTCAAACGACCGTGACGGATACTGATTAATTGCAATAGCATCCGCATGCCGCTTTAACTCAGCTCCGGTACTGTTCCCAACTTCAAACCCTAACAACCAATTAGGTTCCTGGTATCGGTCGCGGATTGCTTTATCTATCATGGCTGTACTTACCTTCATAGTCTACCTTCTTCCTATTTCCAAACTCTCGCGTTCCACAATTCGGCCGCTTCTTCCCGTGACTTGCTCCACCCGCCTTTGGCCCGGCAATTAGTACAGAAGACATAATATACCTGGCTTCCGCCGCTCCACAGCATGACCGGCTTGCGCGTACCACAAAAAGGGCAGCGCTTTAAAACCTTGCTTCTTGATTCTGTCATTTACACCATCTCTTTCTCATCGGGTGCAAAAATGTACACTTCTACTCTTGGATTCTTCCGATCTAGATAAAACTCATCCCGGAAGCTGATAATTTCATCCCACCCATCATTCTTAATAATGCCCACTTCCTGCAAACTATCTAAAATAAATTTTTTGGCAAATGATATATTGTCTTTGTCACGGCGGCGGTTCGGCTCAATCCACCTAAACACAATTTTTACTTTGTCAATACGGCAGTCTCTCACTTTAATCATGCCCAGTTTACATAGCATATGTGCGTCACGGCTCATTCTGCTGCCTTTTCGTGCGTTTGCACGATTTGCCCGAACATATTCGTTCAATCCGGGCAATGTCCCTGGTATGACGATTTTTAGCATTTCTTACATCGCTCTCCTTTTTTCTCATGACAATACTAATCATCCACCCTCGCATTTCATCGAGTTTTGTTGTAGCCTTGCTGTACCAATATTTCGGATATAGTTTTTCCCACTCGGTATGAACGTCAACTAAGGCCGCCATTTGATTTAGTTTTTTCCCGGACCACCGATAATCCGATTTTTTAACAACCGGTTCCTTTAGTCCTTGCGATGCCCGCCAACGTCTTTTATTCGGTATCCCTTTGGTGAGATAATTCGCCAGATCGGTGAATCCTGTTTCTGAAGGCTGTAATCTGTTCACATTCACATATCCCAGCGACGGGCGCACCTTTTCCCCTTTTCTTCTGGGTGCCGTCCATAATTCTTCTATGGTATCTCGGCAAAGTGCCCCGTCCATGATGACATGATGATGCAGCCTATATATTTTCCCGCCATCTTTTTCTTTCCATTCCGTGACAGCGATGTACTTCATTTTAGGCAAGCCCTCTTTTTTGCGCCTGTTGTTTATCCGTCGGATATAGTTCGTTAAAATCTTCTCAGCCTCTTCCGGACTGTCTGGCAAAAACCCCGGGGCATATGTCAGATGTACCACATAATCCCCCCTATCAAAGTTGGCTGCTATTTTTCTTCTCAATTTCTTTTTAGCGTTCTTTTCATTTGCCTGGATCATCTTCAAGGATGATTTTTGTTTCTTCTCTTTTCGTCCTTTTTTCGTGACATCGTATACCCGGTATATCTCCACTTCAAGAAAACTTCCACAATATATTTTTTTCTCTCTGATAAAAGACTTCGGTATCATGATGTCACCCTCTTATTTGGATATTATTCTCTATGGTTGAAAAGATAAAACCCATTACAAGCCCGCAAACCCGTCAAAGACGGTATAAAAAAATAGAGATAATCCTTATATGCATATGCAATGGTAAATCCAAAATAACATTACATATGTATATAAGGAATTATTCTTAGAACAACGATACTTCTTCTACTGTCGCCACTTGTTGAGCAGCCATTTGTACTTTTTTCTTCTTTTTCGCTTTTTTTGCTTTTAAAACTCCTGCCGCATCATAGTGCGATGATGTATGTTCTGCTTCTTTAGGAATCGCATCACGCCGCATCATGACCGCTTTATGTTCGTTTACCGCATACTCATTGACCTGGCGTTCTTTGTTAGCTTTTCTCCTTCTGTCTTGCAGTTCAATGAGCTTTTTTTGAACCAGTGATAGTTTGTAACTGCAAGAATAATCAATAGAAATAAAATACTGGCAATCTTTGCAATGATTCCAACAAATGCTTTGTTTTTCTTTATGACAATATACAAAGCTGTTCGCGTTTTTCCCGCAAAGCGGGCATTTCATCGTTTTCATTTTTGCGGTTCTATGACTTCAACGGTTCGCTGATTAAAACGTTCAATAGCTCCATCTAAATCCGTTTCACATTTGTTAAACATAATATCCGCGCCGCATTTGTCATTTAAACAACGAATAGCAACAATAGGCAATACCCCTTTCCCTTTCACGGCTTCTACCTTGCTTCCACAAAACGGGCACGCTTTCAAACTTTCTTGCTTTCCAAAAATCCTGTGAAATAATTTCATGGTTTTACTCCTCCTCTACACCTAAAAAATCAAATAATGTCGGTTCATTCTTCTTTGCCTCTTCTGTTTGTAAATAGCCCAGTCCATCCCGAAAATAGTCTGGATTTAATTCTATTCCTATCCCTTTCCGGTCTTTTTTCAAGGCTACCAGAGGGACCGTCATCAATCCTCCAAACGGATCTAAAACAATTTCACCGGGGTTGCTGTAGCGATCAACAAGCCGTTCCACAATATCAAGCTGCAACGGGCAAAGATGCATCTGCTTTCTTTTTAATCGCTGCTGCGTGTTCAATGTTCTCATGCGGTTAATATCATCCCACACGCTCTCATTCCAGCTCCCAGGGGCTACCACCATAAATGAGGCTGGCAATTTGCCGTTCTTATCCAATTCGTTTGCCAATTTTACATGTTCTTCATAGTTGTATATATGGCTACGGCTGAATTGCCTGTACACTTTCTGCAAGTCCTTTACCGGTATCGCTTCCAGCTCGTCTTTTGATATAAGTCGGTTCCCGCTGCTTCTCCAGTATCCATGTGCGTCTATCTGCCATTGCCCACGGGTATAATCCTTTTTGTCTTTCTTTACTGGTACATCGGCATAAGCGTTTGACGTATCAGTTGGAAGCTTCCGAAATAATAAGACGTATTCTTCACAGCCTACGCCCATCTTCGTACCATCCTTGCTGTTTTCCGTCCATCCCAGGCGGTATGTCTGGTTATTTTCCCGAACTACGTCAGTAACTACGGTAATCATGCCGAAAAACTGGAACCCATGTTTCATATAGTGCAAGATGGTCAATGCGTGGAAGGGTTCAACCGTCGGCATGCCCGTCCCTGTCGTATTTCCAAATAATACCCGGTCTTTGACATGGCAGCAGAATACGCGCCCTGGCTTCAATACCCGCAAAAGATTCGGCGTCATGAAATCCATCTGTTTAAAGAACCGTTCCGTGTTTTCATTATGTCCTAAATCGTTATAACATTCGCAATATTCATAATGATTTCCAAATGGTATCGAGGTAATGATTTCATCTACGCTATTATCCGGCATAGTTGCCAGCTCCTCGATACAATCATTATGTATAGCCCTGAATTTCAGCCCTTTTACTTCAATCCGTCGTACTCCAATGCTCCGCTTCATCTCCTGTACCGCATCCGTTTGCGCCAATCCGTACTGCTTAATGATTTTTTCCATGTTCTCCGTCAGTTCGTCATACTGTTGCCATTTTTCTTTTAGGACCTTGAGTATTTCCTGCTCTTGCTCCATATAGATAATGTCTATGACAACCGGCTTATCTTGCAAAAACCGATAGCAACGGTGTATGGCCTGTATAAAATCATTGAATTCATAATCAATACCTAAAAATATTTCACGATGACAATGCCGCTGGAAATTACAACCGCTTCCGGATAATTCCTTTTTCGTTGCCAAAATCCGGTATCTGCCTTCACTAAAATCAATGGTGTTTTTTTCCCGTTTATCTAGGTCTTGCGAACCGAAAATTTCCCGGCACTCTGGGATTGTCTTTTTTATTGCATGCCGCTCCGATTCCAAATCATGCCAAATAATAAAATGATCACCTGGACTCTCATCAATAATCTCTTTCGCTTTGGCTACCCGGATATCGATGCTTTCCCGCTTAACCCTGGCTGCTTGTGATAATCCAATGGCAAAATCAGGTATCATCTTACCCTGGCCATCTTTTTCGTATGTCATCATTGCGTTCGACGATTCCAGCATGTGGTACCGTACATCTAACGGCGGCAAATCATACCCATCATCGCTATATCCCAAATCTGAAGGCTTCTGTAAAAATAGTGCCCATGTGGATAACCACAACCAGAATTCTTTTTCTTTGTGAGGATATAGTGTAAGATTGTTAGCTTTTGTGCTGTCGCGCTGGAAAAACCGCGTCAGTGCCTGGGCCGTGTCCATGATTTCAAGGAAGCCGGCATAATGTATCAGTTCTTTATATCGGTTTGGAGAAGGCGTCGCCGTCGCCACTAATTTATATTTCACGCCCTGGAATTTATTTAAAAACGTCTGATATGTCTTAGAGCCGTAGCTCCGTAATACGCTGGCTTCATCGAGGCTGACAGCGCTAAAGTACGTCGGATCTATATTGCCGTCCCGCACTCGTTCATAGTTCGTAATCATAATATGATTACGACAACTACGTATTTCATCCATATCCCGGACATAGGTTGGCGCATCTATATGCAGCAGGTGCACCGCATCATGGGAAAATTCCTGTTTAACCCCCAGTGGACAAATGATAAGCGCCGGCTTTTTGATATGCTCTGTAATAATCCGGCACCATTCCAACTGCTGTACAGATTTTCCTAGTCCGAAGGCTTCAAACAACGCCCGGCGGCCACCGGCTACGGCCCATTGTACTGCGTCACGTTGATGCGGTTTTAACGCTGGGTTTATTTCCGCACTTGAGATGGTAAATCCCGATTGTGGTGCCTGAACGACTTTAGATTCTAGAAATTTTCTATATTCTTCATTCATTTTTTTCATCTCATTTCAATAAATGTAATCTTACCTTCCATAGCGCCTAAGTTTGATTTTTCCTTAAATTCATATTTTTTAGGCTGATAGCCTTCTTCCATTGGTTCCGTTAAATACCAAATATTTCCGCTGCCCGGCTCCCACTGTACCGTGTATGGCTCTAATTTTTGGCCGGCTTCCAGTTCGATTGTCATATTGCCGCCGAGGTGCTTCGTAATCGTTCCAACAAATGACCCGCCTATTACAACGACAACAAAATAAGCTGCCATAATCACGATAAATAGTTTTACAATATATTTCATTTATGGTGCCCCCTTACAAACATCGCCTTTAACGCGGCCAGTCCCCTGCTGTTATTCCGCCCTGTACGCTTTTTGAAAAGATCTCGAGTTGCGTCCCTGATTAATTCATGTTCATTTAATATGATGATTTTTTTTTGTGATCTATCATATCTCCAGTATATAGGTTGACTTTTCTTCATATCTTTTCCCTTTCTTCCCACATCTAAATACTTGAAATAATCTCTGCAATAGCTAGCAAAATTAAAACAACTGCGATGCTAATTAAAACCCAAATTTTCGTATAACGGGCATCTTCTTCAAGCTCTACAATTTCTGCTATCAAAGTCTGATTACAATCGGAGATGCTCTTTTCTTTTTCCATTTCATTTACCATTTTCAATCCCTCCTTTTATTTTTATGGAGTACCTTGTTGTTAGGCTGATGTTTGCATTTTGGCCTGTCGCCATGGCACGATATGCCACGCGGCTTACATTCCCGGTCATCAGCACAGACAGGGGCCAAGTTCCCGGACGGAGTAACAACGTAATGTATCCGCCCGGTCAATTTCTTGCGACAGTAATAGCAGCGTTTCATTTTCTCTTGGTTCGTTCCAGGCGTTTCCTAACTTTTTCTATGTTTTTCGCCTGGTAATCCATAACATCGCTATCGGTCTTCCAGTCTCGTTTCGGCTTTTGGGGACGTGGGTCCGGCTCTATGTGAGATACCCGGACCGGCCCCGGTTTATACCAATTCTTCATCGATTCACGCTCCCATTAAAACCATAATTTGTTAATCAAATCATAGTGCCACCACATCCCATTCTGGTACTGAACACAATAGTAGCCGTGGGCTCTGAAAATTCTCTTTGGATTTCCATTACCCCATGTGCCGCTCGTCACCTGCTTATATACCGTATCAACCATCCTATTATCAACGCCGCCTGGCAGCATATGCCAGCCATCGAGTTGCATGAGCATGCGTTTCAATTCGTCTTTACTGATTTTCTTCATATCGCTCTCTCCTCACCGGATGATGATTCTTTGCCCTGGTTGCAGATTGTCATTGTCTCCAATATCATTATTGATTTGGAGCTCGTAAATAGTTTCCCTAATATCCTGCCCGCGGACATCTGCAATACCACGGGCAATGTCCCATAATGTTTCGCCGTCTTCGACAATATGAACATCCGCATCATCGGCGGCCACTGTTGCCACCTGTCCCCCGCCGTTCCATATCCCAGTTCCGGCATAAACTCCAATGCCAAATGCCATCAAAATGGTTATCCCCAGTCGGACCGCTTTTGCTTTTTTCGCCGGCATCAGCGCATTTGGATGAGGGTCATGTAATTTCTGATCATATATTTTCAGTGTTTTCATGATTTACCCTTTCTGCAATTCAAACGTTTCTTTAGCTCTTTCCTTGATACTTTCAACATCTAGCCTAAAATACTTGCCAATATATTCCGCTTCTGCAAGAGCAACTTTGGCAGCATTGGCCATTATACGACTTTTTTTGCTCTTATCATTTTTCAATGCCGCATCTGTACGTAGACATCTCAATGCGTCTGTATACAGGTTATTTTCCAAAAAGGCTTTTTCTTTTTTATTCATTCGCTTTCATCTCCTTCTCTGCTTCCCTGGCCTTTCTAAACGCTTCCAATGCTTTAACATTTTCCGGGTTTTGGTAGAATTCAATGATATCCATGTAAAAATCATCTAACATGATCATCACCTCTTTCCGCATTATTCAGTTCATCTGCTAGCGCTTGAGCTTCCTCTTCTGTTTCAAATCCGCCACACACTACCCGGTTCCAGGTATTATCCGGTTCTTCAGGATTGCGTAAGCGGTATATCCCGTAATTTTTTTTACAACCCCACCAATAAATCGTGTCTACGCTCCACCCAACTTTCCATGGATTTTCCATGTTTCTTCCTCCTATGGTTCCATCATTTCTCTGTTCTTCATGTTAGGTTCCTCCATCTGGTTCTAATTCTTTTCTCCTCTCGTGATATAATGAATCTCGAAAGGAGGTGATGTTATGCCAACGTTTTATACTGCTGAAATTTGTATGAATGGTCATATTACAACGGGCAACATAGAACATAATCCGGAACGTAGAGAAACGTATTGTCATATCTGTGGTTCCCCTACGATAACCAAATGTCCCAGTTGTCATGCGTCTATTCGTGGCGACTACGATTCAGCCGACGGCGACGATATATTTTCTTTACGTTTTCCTTTGCGATTAACTCAACCGCCCGCCTATTGTACTAAATGTGGTCAGCCTTTTCCTTGGACAAATTCGGCGCTTTCAGCTGCCAAAGAATTGATTCAAATGTAAAACTTATCCATATCAGATATTGATTTCTTTAACAAAAACATCGATAAGATCTTATATGAATCTCCTAGCTCAACTGTAGCTATTGTCAAAATCAAGAAAATTCTTGAAAAAGTTGGAAAGTTTTCTATTGACATCATCAAACAAACGTTAATTTCCGTTGCATCAGAAACGGCTAAGCGCATCCTTTGGCCATAATAACTCTCAGCCTCAGCCCTGGACATTGCTTCTGCTGACAGTTAAATTTTCGTTTTAATACCCAACAGTTACATTCTTTTGTCATCTTTTGTCCGCATTGCGTGCAGAAATTTTCGGTTTTTACCTTTGCCCCACAATGCGGACAACTTTTATATTTCATGATTACTGCCTCTTTCATCCACTTAAATCTATAATTCCAGCTTTGCGCCAATCTGCTGTTCAGCTTCATCAATCCATCCCTGAACTGCATCCGTCGCTCCGGATTTCCCGTCATAAGAATATACAAGGACATCAATGCAAGCTTCCCGATACCCTTTGGCACGTGCTGCCTTTTCTTTGGCATCGTCTTTTACGGATTTCGCTGATTCCTGGCAGTTAATGGCTATTCGCCAGACCAGTTTCAAGTTAGCTTCCAACGTAGCTTTTTCGTTTTTTGTCATATTATTATCTCCTTACATCCACACAACCTTGAAGCTCAATAAATATTCTCTTCGCTATTTCATCTAAACGCGACTCATCAAGTTCCGCTTGGTGGTGGCGTTTTCATTTTTTACAACAACTTTCGATTCTTGCACGATTGCGTCATCCATACAGTCGAAAAGTGTCGAGTATGTTTCAATTATTTCTTGCCGTTCTCCTAAAAGTACCGGGTGCAACTTTTCCAGCATCTCAAATTTTTTATTTAACAGCAGCTGTAATCTTTTTTCTGCTGCATATATTTCAATTTGATTTTGAGCCATGTTTTTAACTCCTTTCCGTTTTCTTTCCCTCCGTGTTATACTCATATCAGCAGGAGGCGAATGCAATGCTTGAGGAAACGAATACAATGCTTGAAATTGTTTTTACTGGAATTGGTTCAGCTATTTTCAGCATAGTGGTATATTTTTATAAAAATTGGCGTAAAACCGTGAATAAGGATAAACAAATATATCAAAATTACCTTTGGTGGCTTCAGCTAAATAATGAAATAATTAAAAATATGAAACACGGTCAGTTACCCATTGAAAACGCTTGCTCCCAATTTCATCTTCTTGAACCCTACACGTTAAATTACATCGAATTTTTTGATGATTCTCTACGTATACAAATGCTTGCTTATGACATATTGATTCAAGGGGCATTGGTAAAAAAAGGAATCTCCTCCACTGACTTAAATCAATTGGAATTTGAATCACAATCTATTCATCATACCCTTTCCCAACGCATAAAATTTATTGATGAATATATTGGCAAATTTGCTGTTTCAAGCTTTATTTTGTTCTTTGCATTCCCCCCTTTAATCAAGACCATTGCCAACAAATACTTAATCAGGAGTAATACTGACAATAAAAAATAATATGAATCCCAAAATGATCATCCCGCTTAACCCTGCTAATGGTGTTATCCAATCTCCACCAATTATGGCCTTATATCCGGCATCTATGAGCAGTGCAAAAAGGCAACCCCATAATATGTATAAAAGGCAACTATTTTCTTTCTGAAATCCTTGTATGTATAACAGTCGGTATATTTTTTCAAATCTTTTCTTCTCTTCCTGGCTAAGCGTTCCCTTACAGTACTCTTGATATTGCCTCAGAAGTTCTTTTTGAGCCTCGTTCATGCGAGGCTCTTTTTCTTTTCCCTGGTCCATGCTATACACTTCCTTATAATTCCAGCGATGACCCCAATTCTCCCGTCATGCTATAATTGTTATGAAGGGAGGTGACTATTATGGCAAAAATAACAGATTTAAGTTCGATGTCAGATATTGCCTGGCAAGCTGTCAAAATCCAACAACAAATGCAGAAATTGTATTCCCTTACTCTTCCACCGCCTGCTATTCAGCAACTAATGAAATCAGTGGAAAAAATTTCTCAAATTACAGACCCACCAGCTATTAGGGCTATACAAGATTCTATGAACGTTATTACAAAACTAAATCCTGCTTGTAGTCTGCCCTGGTCAAACGCTTTCAATGCAATCTCCCAAATTCCATTGGATGTGCGTACTGACTTGGCCGAATCGCTCTTACAACAGTTGGATCCAGTCGAAATATCACATACCGACGTTCCTGATGTTACAGAAGAACAAGAAAAACAGATTGATGAATTGTTTCCTACGCTTAAAGACAAATCATTGAGCCGTGATGCAATCATCACGCTGATTGCATTGCTATTTAATTTGCTGTGTACCTTTGCTGGCTGTGAAATGGAATCTATATCACATGAAGATAATATCCAGTCCCACAGGGATGCTATTCAAGCTCATAAGGATGCTGTACAAGCTCACGAAGATGCTGTACAAGCTCACCGGGATTTTAGCCAGTCCCAAAGTATAGAAAACAACAATACTGCATTACAGACCCAAATTAGCAAAAATACTTCATTAGATGGTGCCAATGACGACGACTGAACGCCCACTATGACGCCTATGCACCGCATAACCGTGTAATAAAAGTCATTTTTGGTAACCATTAGAGCCATATCCCCGCATGGCTCTTTTTTGTTTCTATCCATGCTTTTTACTCCTTTCCGCGGTATTCGTCATGATGTCAGCTCCTTTCGTATCTCCCGTCATGCTATAATGGTCGTGGAGGGAGGTGATTATATGAAAATTTGCATTTATCGTGGATATTGCCCACAATTCAATGAAGATAAGACTATTCAGATTGGCCTTGACCCAGTATTAATGACGAAAAAAGGTGTCGGCTATAAAAAATTGGATTTTAATTGTCCTAACGTTCAGATGTGCCAGCATCTTGATAAGTATGGACGATGTCCTCTTTTCATTGAAGCGCCTAGCCATCCTTAAATATCCTTAAACAGATTCCTAAAGAATTCTTTGATTCCATCGTTAGAGTTCTTTAGGAATTTTTTATAAGGCATTCCACCCGGTTCGATACATCCATATACCGCCGGTCTGACGTCTACGCCTGTTCCATTTGTAATCTTGCTCATTACTTCATCATATCGTGGTAAATTTACCAGGCTCATATCATCCCACTTCTCCGCTTCTTTCATACACGGATATTTACAAAATCGACATCCTGCGAATATTTCATGATCCGGACTAAATATGGCGCTTTGTAAAAGCCGTGCGATACAATGTGCTTCCTGTTTTGTTAATTCCATCTATTCCACCTCTTCTTTTTTCGTCATGCTTTTCGCCTCTTACATTATTTGTCTAGTATACTAGATATTCAGCTTACAAGTTCAGGCCATGTAACGCCTAATGCATTGGAAATTGCTTCCAGCGTAGAAATTTTAACTTCTATTTCTTCCCCATTTTCCAACTTTGAAATAGTCGCTCGTGATATTCCCGACAGCCGTGCTAATTCCTGCTGGGTCATCTTTTTTGACTTTCTAATACGAAGGATATTATATGCCATTTCTGTCTCCTCCTTTCGTATCTAGTTTACTAGATATCCATTTTAATGTCAAGTATATTTGACATTTTGCCCGCCGTTATTGTATACTGTACTTGACAATAAAACAGGAGATGTAAGTATGAAAATTGGTGAGTGGGTACGACAATATAGAAAAGAACATGGCCTATCAATGCAAGCTTTCGGTGACCTTTGTGGGTTGAGTCGAGCATATATATCAATTCTTGAAAAAGGAATCAACCCTACTACTAATAAACCTTTTTCTCCGACTATTCAAACGGTACAAAAAATCGCAGACGTTACCGGGCTTGATCTAAATTTGTTGGATAAGGATCAATCTCTTATTATTAATGCCAAATCATCTGATGATAATCAAAACATTTCCGATGATGATAGAGAGCTTCTTGCCCTCTATCATGGCCTCGATGCTGAAGACCGCGCCGAAATTCGTGGTGAAATCAAAGGTATGTTAAAAGCCGCTAAATATAAATCTAAGGTTAAGAGCGACGAGGCAATCTAATTGTTGTTGATTTTAAAAATAAATGATAGGAGGTAATTTTTAATGCATTATAACGAATTTAAAGTTCTAGAAATAGTAGACAATAAAACCCTGTTAATAGATTATGGATTTAATAATAGGGCTGCCGCAGGCGATGTATTGCGCATTATTGAAAAAGGCGAACCCGTTATTATTGACGGGGTTAATTATGGTACTTTAGACATGGTTAAGGACATCGTTGAAGTCGTGGTCCCCTATGATAAATTTTCAATTTGTCGAAAAATCATCCATAAAGCAGTAAATCCTTTGAATCCTTTGGATGCATTAAATAAAACGCTTTCTCAATTGCGCCCGCTTAAAGTTGATCCATCCGATATAACTAATAGAAAAATTCCTACACCTACCCCTATAAAAAAGGGAGATATTGCTATATTAACCAAAGAATAGTTTGATTTTAGATAATTTATGTGTTATACTAAGTGCAGTAAAAGGCTTGCAACACGTATCGTGTGTTGGGCACTAGCCCCACTGCTCTTAGCAGTGGGGCTTTTAATTTTGCCCAGGAGGTAGCTGTGGAATTCGATAAGCCTTTTCGTTCCTACCAGGAACAAATCCAGCTATTAAAAAAGCGTGGTTTAATCATACAAGATGAAGATTTTGCTTTGTCTGCCTTAAATACAATATCATATTATGACCTTATTAACCGGTATAAAAGATATTTTATGTTTGAAGATGATACGTTCCGAGAAAACGTTTCTATTGAGTATCTATATAATTTTTTCCTTTTCGATAAAGAAATACAGTCTTTTATTATGAAATATAGTATCTTAGTCGAGAATATATTTAAAACAAAGTTAAGTTATACACTTGCTGAAAACTTTGGTGTTGACGTTGGGGGGTATTTAAACAAATATAATTATGATTCTTCATCTAAAGGCTCGTTGACATATCTGGATGTTCAATGCGACATAATGAAATGGCTTTGCTCAAATCAAATAAAGAATCCTACAAAATTTTATAAAAATACGCATAACCATATTCCCCCATGGATTCTTTTTAAAAACATTACATTGGGGTCAGCGATAAACTTATTTGATTTTTTAAAAGGGGATCCTAAACATGAGTGCGCCAATGCCTTGATTCCTCAAGATATGAGCTATGACCAAAAATTAAATTTTATTCTTTGTTCTATGAATGCGATTAGAGACTTTCGTAATTGTGTAGCTCATAATTTACATTTTACATCATTGAGAATTTCAAAGAAATATAGTATTTCCCCATCCATTATGTGGTCTTTAATTAGAGAGCCTCTATTGGAGCGTAACAAGAAAAAAGTCACTAAAGATGATAGGCATTCATTAAATGGTCTATATGGGGCCATGTTGAGCATCATGGTATTTTTATATTCTCCCTATTTAGTATCTACTTTTATTCAGGATTTTCTTTTAATCCTGAATAAAGAATCAGCTTACGAAGAAATGTATCTAAAGTATGCAAAAATCACAGATATGCCGTTGAATATAAAAGAAAGATTTATTAATTTTTTTCAACAACAGTTTAATTATCAGTAAATTACATCCATATAAAAAAAATCCCGCATCCTGTTGCAGCAGGATGCGGGACGCGCCGGCGGTATTACCAGTACCGTATCAGCAATTTGTAAATAACCAAGTAGAGGACTGATTTAAAGCCAATTAATTTAGGCTTGTTTAAAATCAATTAAATTTGGCTGATTTACGGTATTATTATATCATGAATCAGCCTGTTCGCCTATGAAAGGACTGATTTTTTATGTCATCAACTACTACGGCCAAAGCCGTCATTTATGCCCGCTTCAGCAGTGATAAGCAAAGAGAGGAATCCATCGACGGTCAGATTCGTGAATGTACGAAATTCGCTGAAGACCAAGGCTTGGAAGTCATCGGCACTTACATAGACCGGGCCATGTCCGCCCGATCCGATAACCGGCCCGATTTCCTGCGTATGATTGCCGATAGCGCACGTGGTCAATTCCAGTACGTCATCGTCTATCAGCTGGATCGTTTTTCGCGCAGTCGGTATGACAGCGCCATTTACAAAAATAAGCTCAAAAAGAATGGCGTCCGAGTCTTGTCGGCAAAAGAACGCATCGGAGATGATCCAAGCTCTATCATACTGGAATCCATGCTGGAAGGATACGCAGAATACTACTCTGCTGAGCTATCGCAGAAGGTGAAACGCGGCATGACCGAAAATGTCCTGGAACATAAATGGACCGGCGGTTATGTCCCTCTAGGGTACTGCCTGGCTCCAGATAAAACACTGCAAATTGATCCTATCGGCGCAGAAGCCGTGAAAATCATATATGATAAATGGCTCGCCGGGTGTCGTATTATGGAGATTATCAGATACCTGAATGACCATAACTATGTCACCTCTCGCAAGGCGAAATTCCGCTATAGCAGCTTGAACCGAATCTTGACCAATCCCATATACACAGGGTTATATCAGTGGGGATCCATCGAAGTCGCCGACTATGCACCCGCCATCATCACACAAAAGCAATTTGCCCTGGCACAAGAGAAAATACATCACATCAAAGCTCATCCCCGTGCTAAACGTCGCAGTGCAAACTATGCACTTACCGGGATGATTTATTGTGGCGTCTGTGGCTCTCCCATGACCGGCCAAAGTGGCCACTCCAAAAGCGGCGCCCTCTATCACTATTATCGCTGCTCCACCAAAAACAATTACCATAACCGCGGCAAAAAGCTTAATGTAAAATGCACCAACCGTAACATAAGCCGGGAAAAACTGGAAGATCTAGTATTACAAACGACGATAAATATCCTCATGAACCCGGAAGCCGTCCATATGATTGCAAAACAAGCTGTCGCCGTACAACAAAAAGACCCAGCTTCCATGGAACTGGACCGCATCAAAGAGGATAAAAAGAGCATTCAGAAAAAACTAAACAACTCCATCAAAGCCGTCGAAGCCGGTATCATCTCCACAACGCTGGCGGCCAACATCTCCCAATATGAAAAAGAAATCGCCGACCTGGACATAAAGATGGAAAAAATAAAACTCTCCTCCACCCCGGTAAAAATTGATGAAATCGCCGTCGAGTTCTTTCTCAAAAGCCTTCTTCTGAATAAAAAAGAACACGACAAATATCGCCTGGACATGTTCCAAACTTTTATCCGTCGTGTCATTGTCTACCCCGATAAAGTAGAAATTCAGTACAATTATACTGCAACCCCTCATATACTAGAAAATCCCGTCACCAAAATGATGACGGGAAATTCCGAGTGTTCGCGTTGCGAACGTTTGGTGACCCGGTAGGGATTCGAACCCTAGACCTACTGATTCGTAGTCAGTCACTCTATCCAGCTGAGCTACCGAGTCATGTCTTGTCGTTCCTGACGACTCATATATCATAACAAGAAAAAGGGAATATGTCAACACTTTTTTGCAAAAAAAATAAAAAAGATAAGGGCCCGCCACGTGCGGGCCCCTACATTGAAAAGATTCTCTCCAAACGCAAAGCGGGCGCCCGGTTATGGGCGCCCCTACGCGGACTGCGGACCGCGAACTGCTTTTTTATAATTTCCCGATATCTTTCAGGTATTGTTCACATTTGGCCTTGATTTCCGGCGTAGCGTCTACCAAGGGCAGGCGGAAGGGTCCAGCCGGGAAGCCGAGCATGTTGAGCATGGTCTTGACCGGGACCGGGCTGACCGTGCAGAAACAGCCTTTCATGAAGGGCAGGTATTTCTGATGGAGGGAAGCGGCTTTCTTGACGTCGCCGTCTTTATGGGCCTGGATCATTTCGTTCATTTCCTTGCCGATGACGTGGGCAGCTACGGAAATGACGCCTTCGCCGCCGACAGCGACGATGGGAAGGGTCAGGTTGTCGTCACCGCTGTAGAGGTGGAAACCTTCCGGTGCATTGGCTGCGACGTAGCCGGCATAATCGAGGTCGCCGCTGGCGTCTTTGAGGCCGATGATGTTCGGGAAGTCATGAGCCAGCTGGCAGACCGTCTGCGGTTCGATTTTGCCGCCTGTACGGCCCGGTACGTTATAAATGAAGATAGGCAGGTCCGTCGACTTGGCAATGGCAGCAAAGTGAGCATAACAGCCTTCCTGGTTCGGTTTATTGTAATACGGGACGATGCACAGCAGGACGTCGACGCCCGTATCTTTGGCCTTCTTGGCCATTTCGATAGTCTGGAGCGTATTGTTGGTGCCGACATTGCCCATGACCAGGGTCTTGTCTTTCAAGGCATCTGCCGTGACTTGGAAGAGCTTGAGCTTTTCTTCTTCCGTCATGACAGCCCCTTCGCCCGTCGTAGCCCCGACGAGGATGGCCGAGCCTTCATCAGCATATTTCTTAGCCAGTTCAACAGCCGCTTCATAATTGACGGAACCGTCTTCGTGGAACGGCGTGACCATGGCAACAATCACATTTGGAAAAGTTAACATAAAAGGTTCATCTCCCATCCTTCGTACTTAGTGGATCATGTCGTGAGCCAGCATGTATTCGGCAATCTGCAGGGCATTGAGGGCAGCACCTTTGCGGATCTGGTCGCCCGATACCCAGAAATTGATGGCCTTCGGATTATACAGGTCCTTGCGGATACGGCCGACGTAGCAGTCGTATTTTTCCGACGTGAACAAGGGCATAGGATATTCCATTTCAGCCGGGTTGTCCTGGACCTGGGCACCGGGGAACGCATCGATGGCTTTGCGGACGGCATCGACAGTCAGTTCATCGGCCGTTTCGACATAGACCGATTCAGCATGGCTGCGGAAGACCGGTACGCGGACGGTCGTAGCCGTAATGGCGATGGAGTCGTCGTGGAGCATCTTGTGCGTTTCATTGACCATCTTCATTTCTTCTTTGGTGTAGTCTTTTTCTACGAATTTATCGATCTGCGGGATGAGGTTGAAAGCGATGGGATAATGCTTGGGAAGGCTCTTGCTGGGCAGGATCTTCGGCTGCATTTCTTCCCCTTTGAGGTAGGCTTCCGTTTCATCGCGCAGTTCGTCGATACCTTCTTTGCCGGCACCGGAAACGGCCTGGTACGTGCTGACGATGATGCGTTTGATCGGCGACAAGTCATGAATCGGCTTGAGGGCCATGAGCATGATGATCGTCGAGCAGTTCGGGTTGGCAATGATGCCCTTGTGCCAGGCGATGTCTTCCGGATTGACTTCCGGTACGACGAGCGGTACGTTGGGGTCCATGCGGAACGTGCTGGAGTTGTCGATGACGATGCAGCCCCGTTTAGCAGCTTCAGGTCCCAATTCTTTACTAAT
>OICB01000145.1_pt1 | contig 45818 bp, 40 predicted proteins | sample 1581121 | NCBI WGS metagenome assembly OICB01 (sample SAMEA3882544, study PRJEB24775) | human gut metagenome | biome: human-associated habitat; feature: intestine environment; material: feces | place: Netherlands | collected 2009/2010 | reverse complement strand
GGTTTTTGTGCAAAAAAATACTCTGCCATAAGGTGATTATATCATAAAAGCAAGGGAAAAAACGGGAAAGTCATTACAAAAGTGGAAAGTCGGGTACAAAATTTGCAGGTCGCTTTCAAAATGTGAAACTCGTTTACAAAACGGGAATCTCGGATGACTATTGAACACAGTGTTCGATTCTGTAGCCCCATATTACTAATTTTTACAAAAAATTGTATAAATTATGACATGAAGCGGCACGGAGCGCTCCTTTGTGATAAAGTCGTATTAAGAAGGAGGGAGAAAACGATGCAGAAACTTAAAAAGACTGTAAAAAAGGCCATTGCAAATATGGCAAAAAAGACTGCTAGCATGGAAGCAAATACAGCATGCCCCTGTATGAATTTTCAACCGAAGGAACCGCAGGATGTAAAAAAGCTGCGTAATTTCTAATGTTGGCAGAGCGTATGGTGGATTCCCTTTCAAAAGAAGGAATCATTGCGGATGAAGAAAGAGAGATTGTCCGTTTTGGGTTAGAGAGCTTGGAAGGAAATATGCTGGGCATTGTTTTGACATTGACTGTCGGAATTTGTTTTAAACGAGTCGAAGAGGCTATGCTTTTGTGGTTATGGCTGTTCCCTTTGAGAAAAAATGCGGGTGGGTATCACGCGGAAACTAAAGGAAAGTGCTTTTTCATATCAGCAGCAATGTTGATTGCAGCATTTGTTCTTTTTACTGTATTTGAACACACAATAGTATTTTACATGATATGTAATACGGTGGCTGGATGTGTTATATGGATATTAGCACCAGTGGATAATCTGGTAAAACGACTTGATGTATTGGAACATCGAATATATCAGAAACGTACTAGAATCGTACTAGGACTAGAAGGAGTTATGTTTGGTGCAACGCTATTTTGTAAGTGGGAGATGGCGGCGAGAAGCATATGTATGACATTTTTTGTTGTCACTATATCTTTGCTTATGGGAACAATCAAGTTGACAATTTATAACAAGATTGATGGTTGAATTTATAAATGACTAGGAGGTGATGAGATGAAAGCGAAAAAAGTTCTTCTACTAGGAATACTTTGTATATTCTTGGGTGGTTGTAAAAATGGAAATCTATTGGAAATGAAAGACCCGGAAACATCAATAGAAAAGCAGGAGACTCAGAGAGAGGAACCTGAGAGTGAAGAAGGCAGGAGCAGCTTAACAGAAGGACAGGATATCCAAAGAGAGGGACCTGAGAGTGTAGAAGGCAGGAGCAGCTTAACAGAAGGACAGGATATCCAAAGAGAGGAACCTGAGAGTGAAGAAGGCGGGAGTAGCTTAACAAAAGGACAGGATATCCAAAGAGAGGAACCTGAGAGTGAAGAAGGCAAGAGGAGCTTAACAGAAGGACGGGATATCCAGAGAGAGGAAACTAAGAGTGAAGAAAGCAAGAGTAATCCAACGCAAGGGGCGGGAGACTTAGGTACTAGATTTGAAGGTTGCTATGATGATCCCAATAATCCGGTGAAAGATCAAAACTATAATGTTGGGCAACCGATATACGAATGAAAGGGCGGAGACATGCTATGAAAAGAGGAATTTTAGCAGTAGTATTAAGCTTAAATCTGATTATAATGACTGGACTGCCTGTATTGGCGGAGGAAAATGAAACATCTCATAATGTTGAAATGTGTTATCAATCTCCAAACAATGCACGTAGTATTTTTTCTGTTGGAGAACCAATCGATGAGGCACTTGCGCCTAGAGCGAGAGCAGCAACAATTACAGTCAATGTAACATCTCCTTGCGATACAGAGTTTCGGCAAAGATATTCTGACTGGGCTTATCAAGCAAACCGAGCAGTGGAAAGAGCAGATGACGGTCTTTATAAGCTGTATGGTATCGATTACAGATCAGTAGCTCAAAGAACTTGGAGCAGTTCAGGGGCAGATATGAGCGCTTTAATAAAAAATGCAGTAAATGTATGCGGATTGACGTATAACGGAAATTTGAAAGCGGATTTAATGATTGCATTTACTGGAAAGACGGTAGACAGTGGTGTTTTGGGAATTGCTTCTGTAAAGGAACCTTATGCATTGGTTAAAGATGGGGGGTACGATCAAAATGCGGCATGCGCACAGCATGAGTCATGTCATACATATGGGTGTAGTCATGAAGGCACTCAATGGGATAATGATACTGCGTGCATAATGTATCGTTACTTGAATTTGGGGAATATTGATAAATTCTGCACGAGTCATTACAATGTAATGACGAATAACAAAAATAAATATTAGCAGACATACAAATGGGAAATCAGCTTTTAATTGATTTCCCATTTTGTTAGGAGAAAGATGAAAAGAAAGATTAAAATGGTCATTTTGGTTATAATGGTTATGGTGACAATATTTTATATCAAATCATACAAGGAAGATATGGTTATTGCAACCGTAAACGGGGAGCCTGTTTATCAAAGTGATTGTGATAGAATTAGTGAATTAGGGACAGATTTAACAACTGACGAAATTATGGAATTAGTGATGAAGGAATTATTAGTTTATCAAGAGGCGGAAATACTCGGATTAGTTGTTGAAGATGATATTGTGGAAAGTAGAATATTATCATTAAAAGAAGAAATGCCCGATTTATATTCGCTATGCGTAGAACAATATGGTTCAGAAGAGGCCTATAGAAATGCTTTATCGTACACGATGCTTTATAATATGGTTTGCGATTATTATGCTGATCAATATATCAGTAATCTTGAGTATGATATCGATGACATAAAAGAAGAAGTTATACAATGCAATTATGCTTCAGAAATGGGAATGAAAGCAGATGAAGAAAAAGTAATTGCTTTGTATTTAAAAGAAAAATATAGAGATGAAATAAGAAATTACTTTGAACAATGGAATAATGACAGATTTGAAAAAGCTGAAATAACTTATAAAAATTAGGAATTGTTGTGTAGTTGATGAAATATGTAGGTGCTTGTTGTATAATAAATTTGACTGATAATACATGATTATCACTCAAATTTATGAAAAGATTAGGAGAGTGGCATGAAAAAAATATCATCTGCATATTGGGTGAAATTTATAAAAAAAGATAGTGATGGAAATGAAAAAGGAAATGGAATTGAATTTGAAAACTTAGTCAATTGTTTATTAGTTTCAATGTATGGAAAAAAATGGAAGGGTACTGGCGGCAGTCACGATAATAATAGGGATTTTTGGCTTTATTCTGAAAACCAACATTTATGGGCTGAATGTAAAAACTATTCAAACACTATAGCAATGAACATTCTGGCACCGACATTGGTGATGTGTAATAATGCACATCCGGTTGGAGTCGAAAATCAAGACGAATTGAATGTACTTCGGGCAATTATGTATAATCGATGGTATATTTCTTACAATACAGAGAGCTATAAACAAGAAATTGTATCAGTAAGAGAAAAGCTTATGCAAGAGTCCCGAGATTATGGGGAGAAAATTAGTGATCCACAAAAGCGAGGACTTATAGATTATCTGAATAATTCAGATGAAGGTTACAATTATTATGGATATTACAAAGACAAGGACAAGTTGTTTTCTATCTGGGATCACTGTACCATCTATATACCGACATTAGTGCCGGAAAAAACTCTAAATTATTATAGAAAAACCGTGCAGTATGGACTGATCGAACAGGATTACGAGAAGGTAACTGCTGAAATTGACAAAGCGATGAAATATTTAGCGGAGGGCAAATATTCTCATGAACCAATTATTTTCAAAACATTCTTCTCAATGGCAGAGGTTATGGCAAAGCTTCAACATGAACCCGAAACAAACTATTTTTATAATGCCAGAATTATTGATGATATTTTGCAGATGCAACAGCTCTTGGATAATCACAAATTAGGAGACATATTGCTTTTAAAAGGGGTAAATGCATATTATGCCAAAAAGAGCGATGATGTTTATTATTCTTTTAAAGAAGCATATAAACACTATTCTGCCGGTGAGACTTCAAGATATTGGATCAAAAAGGACTTATTAGAAGAAAATGTCCAATATGCATTTACGGAGCTGGGAATATATAAAGCAGGTTATGACATGTCATTTCTCCCTGCTGAATGTCGTCAGCCCTTGACGATATTTGAGAATGATCAGTTTATTGCTAGTGGCATTCAGCGAACAGGTGATTTGCATCTTAATTTGCCTTTGATATAATTAAATTTTTTGCTCAGCAATCAAATGCAGGGGCAAAATATTTCCATGACGGTCAACTACGAGATCATGTTGTATGTTGCGCATTTGAAACCACAACTTATTATTGAATAATGCCACAAATGTATCAACAAAATAAATAATCGGAGTAACAAGATCAATAAATTCAAACGATGAATTATTATACAAAACAATTTGTCCACTGTCTCTTTCAGCAGTAGGTCTTTCAATAATATCAAGATAAGTTATGCCAAGGACTTCTTTTATCATTTGATGAAAGGAGTCCCTGTCATATAATGTTGAAAAGTCAAGCATTAGAAATTGGTGAACTTCCAATGGATATGTTTTCAAAAAATAGCCTGCACTTATTTTATACCATTCCGCGTTATCATAAACGATCTTTGCATAATCTTTCATTCCATACATACCTTTTGCATCCAGACGATAATAGCTGAAAGCAGATTTTGAATTATTAGGGTCTGTTCCTCCCTTATGATATGCAATTGCTCCTGCTGATACCCATGTTTCAAAACCGATATCTCTTAAACGAAAGCAATAATCGCAATCTGTATAGGAATAGGGGATGTCCTCATCCATTCCGCCGATTTTTTGATATAAAGTTTTGGTAGTCATCATGATAGCACTGCACACAGTTTGTACACGTCGATCCATTTTTGTCAAAGGATGATCGTATAATAATCCCATCATCGTATGGGCTGCATTATATTTTGAATACATAATTCCGTAATCAATAATACGGTTAGTGAGAGGGTTGATAAGTTTTGCACCGACTACGCCTATTTTATCTGAACTTGTAAATGTTTTGTATAATGCCTCATACCATCCGTCCCATACAAAAATATCTGCATCTACAAATGTAATTATTTCGCCCATGCATTGTTCAACAGCTATATTAAGAGCTTTGGGATATTGCAAATTTTGATCATATTTCAGATATTTACATCGAAAATTTGGGATATCTACATCTAATTCTGCTTTGTTCACATTGTTACCAATAATTAAAATTTCCACATCACCCGGTGTGGTTTTCAAAACACGGTTAAGGCAAAACAGCAACATATCTTTATTTTTGTGATATGTAATAATAATCGATTCTTTCATTGATTTCCTCCTCTGTTATGTTTGTGTGTCGTGAGCTTTTAACTGATAATCATGTATTATCAGTCAAATATTGGAGTACATTGTTGAGGTGAGGAAATCTATATTTCAAAATCTTTTCTTGGATGTTTAGTAGTCAAAATATCCTTTTTCTTTGACATAGCAACGTGTGTATATATTTCAGTTATATTAATAGAACTGTGTCCAAGCATTTCCTGAATGTAGCGAATATCAACATCTGCCTCTAAAAGGCAAGTCGCAAAGGTATGGCGAAACATATGTGGTGTGATATGTAATTCAATAGCTGCAAGAGCTGAATATTTATTAATCATTCGTCGAACGGTTTGATCGGATAATAATCTTCCAGATTGATTAACAAAAAAGTGTTTGCAGTTTTGTATTTCGATAGAATACTCTTGTTTATACTCAATCAATATAGAAAGCACTTTATCGTTTCCAATGTGCATACAACGCTCTTTAGAGCCTTTTCCATATATTAAAATAGTACCATCTTGCAAATTTACATCATTTACATTTAGGGAACATAATTCTGATATACGCATACCTGTTGAGAATAGCAGTTCAATAACCGCAATATCGCGTATTGCATTTCTTCGTTGATAAGTAGTTTTAGCCCAATTACGTTGGTGATATATTGTGGCAAGAAACGTTTCAACGGTGCGAAGAGGAATTGTTTTAGGCAGAATCACAGGTTCGCGAAATTTTACATGTATATTGTTATAAGGATTTCTATTAATAATTTCCTTATATTCGAGGTAGTTGAAAAAAGCTTTGAGGGATGCAATTTTTCTCTTTACTGTTTTGGGCTTATAGCTCTGGTGGAGATAAGATATATAGTTTTCCAGCATATCAGAAGTTACAGCCTCAATGGATATGGAATGGAATTGCTGAGAAAACTGTTTCAAATCTGTCTTATATGCATTCATGGTTTTCTGGTCTAATCTCTTTTGATATTGACAAAATGCCATATATTCTTCAAAAAATGTCTGTAGGTTGTTCATAATAAAATCTCCTTTGTTTTTAGAAATATTGTATCAAGAAATGGTGAACTTGGTTGGTCTACATATCAATAGAGGTATATTCTAATTTGCTAAAATAGTTTGAAAGATTACCTGTGAATTCGTAAGGAAATATGATAAAATATAATTTAATAATTAGGTGCAGGAAGGAGGCGAAGCTGATGGAAACGAATAAAAAGAGTAATTTGAATAGAATTTTTACTCGCAATATGCTTCGCCACTTTATAGATGGGAAGGTAGATAATGTATATTCATCAGTTGTTAGACGATATACAAGTAATGCTGACCAAAAGAATAACCGAGAATTAATAAGCGAAATTTATTGTGAATTGAAGAATAATTATAGGAATGAGTATTTTTATAAAAATACTTTGCTGAATAAGTTACTTCTTGGTGTGCATAGTGTTAATACGACAACTGCTTTGACAGAAGTTGCGATAGCTAAATCGAAAGCAGATTTTGTATTAATAAATGGTAAGGCTGTTGTATATGAGATAAAAACAGAACTCGATAACCTGGAGAGACTAAGTTCCCAGATAGATGATTATTATAAGGCATTCGATCATGTGGCTGTAGTAACTTATGAGAAAAATCTGCAACAGTTACAAAGGATGTTGGATGGTATAGATAAACCTGTTGGTATTTATGTGCTAAGAAAAAATGGAAAGCTAGGTATGGTTCGGAAACCGCAAAGGCATATAAGCGATTTAGACAAGGAAATTATTTTCAAGTTACTACGAAAAAGTGAATATGAAGATATAATTGCTCAGTGGTATGGCTATTTACCGGAAGTTACACAGTTCAAATATTATGCTGCTTGTAAAAAAATGTTTTTACAGATACCAATAGAAGAGTCATATTTATGTGTTTTGAGAATATTAAAAAAGAGAATGCAACTAGAGAAAGAGGAGTTTGTTAAGATTCCATACGAATTAAAGTTTTTGGCGTATTTTATGGAATTGACATATGATGATTATCAGAAACTTAAAGTGTTTTTAGAACATCAATATGGAGGTGTGTAGTATGTATTTCCCTTATTTGAGAGGACGACAATTTGAATTAATTGCGTTGCGTGAGTTGGTAGAGAAAGGTGTTTTGAGTAGCAGAATTACACCGATTATTGAACCTGTAAAATTATCTTCTACGCTTGTTAAGACCATAGAAGCATATGGGGAAAATAGTAAGCAGCTTGCTATCATTACCAATCCTAAGGTGGGGAGCTTTAGTAGTGATGCCAGAGAAGAGAAAAATCAGAAGTTAAAGGAAAGCTTGTCTGTATGTTTAAAAGAAAATAATAACATTCTCTATATGTATTTATTAAGGGCGAGTTCAAAACCAGAGAAGTTTATTGCAAGACATGCAGATAATATGGGAACGATTTGTGATGACAAAGATGCAATTTCTGTTTATGAAGCATACTTTGCAGAAACAGATGTTAAGTACAATTTAATTCCAGATGAAAGTGGGTTTAGAAGGAAAATAAGAAAAAACAGAGTACTTTTGGCGGATAAGTTTAACAAACTAGACAGAAATAATGATTATATTGAAGTTGACGACGAACCTTTCTCAGAAGATCATTTGTACTATCAAGAAGATGGATATGTGGGATTTGCTGATTACTCTGTAGTTGGTGAAGAATATAATGAAACGGGGTTTGCTCCTTATGCGGTTGCGATACATATTGTATATTTTGATAAAAATGATAGTTTACGCGTAAAGCATTTTGTGTCTGATTCGAATGATGATATTAGTGATCCTGCCGGGAAATTTCAAGAAGCGTTGTCGAAACTAGTGGCATGGAATGAAGCAAAGCAGCTTGATACTGTGGCAATGAAAGAGTTTGAAGATTTATATCACCGAGAAGCTTATCCGGGGTTGGGAACAGTGAAAAAACTATCTATTATGCATCATTTAGAGTTAATAGGAAGATATTTGGATAAGGAGTAGCTTATGGTAATTTGCGAAAGTTGTTTTTGCGACACAGAAGTTATCTCTGTTATCCGGAATAAAGCAGAGATTGGGGATTGTCCACTGTGTAAATGTAAAAATGTACATATATATGATACGGATAAGTATGAAGACCTGAGCATGATGTTTGATGAACTGATAAGTATATATACACCAGTTTCTTTGTTGCCAGATTCGTATCCGAAGTCAGATACTCGCTTGTTGAAGACTGAATTGATTAACAACTGGAATATTTTCAATAAAAAGAGCGAATCCGATGTGTATAACATAATTACTGCAATATGTAAAGAAAAGTATGAATATAATGCAGAGTTGTTTGACCAGCCGGTTGGTATTCAGGAGTTATATGACCAAGAGTATTTATCAAAACATTCTCTTTTGACTACGAATTCTTGGGATGATTTTGTAGAGGCACTAAAAACAAAAAATCGTTTTCATACGCATTATGTAGATTTGAACTTATTGGAACGATTTTGTTCATATATTCGTAAACCATATAAGACGGGAGAGATGTTTTATAGATGTAGAATTTCAACAGAAGAAGGGATTCCTATTGAAGAAATGGGGGCACCGCCAATTGATAAGACTACAGATGGTAGAGCTAATGCAAGAGGAATTAGGTGCTTGTATTTGGGTGATACTGCTGAGACTACAATATATGAAGCCAGAGCTGGTGCATATGATTATGTAACGGTTGGTAAATTTAGGCTCAAAAAAGATATTATTGTTGTTGATTTAAAGAAAATCAATCAAATAAGTCCATTTATTGAAGGATTAGACTGCTTAGAATATGCGATTAATAAAGAACACTTAAATAAGATAAATGACGAAATGGGTAAAATCATGCGGAGGAGCGACAGCGCCTTGGATTATGTACCAACGCAATATATTACCGATTTTGTTAAAAGTATTATTCATGATGATGCTGCGGAATATGCGGGCATTGAATATAAAAGCGTAATGCATAGCGATGGATATAATTTGGCTTTGTTTGATCCGGACTTGTTTGAGTGTGTGGAGACGAAAGTTTATGGAATAGATACCATTGACTATAGAAAACATGTCATATAATGATTTTTTTAGGGCAAATATCAATCTTCTGTCGGAAAATGATGTGGAGACCTATGAAGTCGGTGACAATAAAGATGTTATCATAGTTATTTATGTGCCCATGGCGAAGCGTGAGCAGAAACCGGTGTACATTAACAATGATATTTTCAATGGTACTTTCCGTCGGAACTATGAGGGAGATTATCATTGTACCCAGGTAAAGACCATGCTTCGTGATCAGACTGAGCGAACCATGGATATGGAAGTGCTTGTTAAGGTCCCTTATAAAATGTCCGGTGGAGAGCGTATTGATGATACGCCGGTACACAAGGCACTCCGTGAAGCTTTGGCAAGCTGCCTGATTAATGCAGATTATCATGGGTTGCGAGGTGTTGTTATCCGTAAGGAACCGGATAAACTAGTTTTGGCAAATCCGGGTTATATCAGAACGGGTAAAAAGCAGATGTGTCTTGGTGGTGAATCCGATCCAAGAAACAAGGCTCTTATGAAAATGTTTAATCTTATTAATATCGGTGAACGTGCCGGAAGCGGTGTGCCGAACATCTTTAATGTATGGGCAGATGAAGGCTGGGAAGAACCGGTGATTGAAGAGAGATTTGATCCGGATAGAACGGTACTGTCGCTTTCTTTCAAAAAAATGGAGATAAAAAAGCGACGATAAAAAAAGTACAAAAACAGGGAAACAGCAAGAAAAGATTTTAAATCATATGGAAGAGAATAAAGAGTATCGTTTGCAGGATTTTTGTGATTTGTTAGGTCTGAAAGAGACTCGAACCAAAGAAATTTTAAAACCACTTATATCTGACGGAAAAATTTTTGCTATTGGTAAGAATAAAGACCGACGATATAAATTAGGATAGGAGCATCATATGGTACATCCGGATACAGTTGGAATAGAAGCGAAGAAGGAAAACATATAAATTTGTACCGTGGTATGCTATACTGAATCTATAACATGAGGTACATAAACGGGAAGATAGAATGAGGGGAGATATTTATGAGGGCAAAGATCAGTGTGTTCATTGCAATGGTACTGAGTATCACTATGTGTGGTTGTTCTGTCAGAGAAGGAGACAATGATGTGGACAATATGGAATTGCAGGGAAATTCCACGGGAATTGTGAATCCTGATAATTCAGAAGTGAGTGAAACAGAGGATACGCAGTCAGTGTTGGAAGATTACTCAACTGCTGATGGTCATATTATGAACTCAAAAATTATTTTTGCTGAAAATACAGAGGCTGTGCAGCCTTACATAGATGCGGCAGAATTGCGTAAAGAGCAGATAAGGAATTCACCCACTACGATCGTGAAAGCAGATGAGTTTCTTCCGGGAGAAACCTATTCTGGGACGGCTTATTATTTTTCATCGGTCAATGGTAATGACAATAATGATGGTTTATCGCCGAATGCAGCTTTTCAGACAACATCGAAATATAATCAGATACGAGATTCCCTACAGCCCGGTGATGCAATATTTTTTGAACGAGGAAGTTTATTCAGACTGGAGGATACAGATGAATATGGAGGCTCCGGAATTACCGTCATGAATGGAGTTACATATTCTGCCTATGGAGAAGGTGCAAAGCCGGTTCTTACGAAAGCTATAGAAAATTCGGCATATCAAGATGCCTGGGAATTGTATTATGAAGGCACAGATGGAGCAAAAATATGGAAGTATCACAGAGAAGTACAGTATTGTGCAGGCATTGTTTTTGATGATACCTCTTATGCTATTTATGTGATGGAATGGCCGACACCGAAAGGATGGATGTCGGTGAATATGGATCTGAAAGACCCTGCACATGGAGATGTGGGCGCATATCCGGCCACGAATACTACATTGACAACGACAGGAGAGTATCTGACGGTGGAAGATACCTTGACGGAAGATTTATCATTTCTCACAAGATTAGATTTGTCTGGTATGGAGTATCCGATTGATTTTAATCCCGGTAGCATCGAAGGTGCCTGGGAGGTGTACGGCAAACCATATATGTCGTACAACGGTGATTTGTATTTAAGATGTGATGCAGGCAATCCTGGAACGATATATAAGGATATCGAGATCATAGCGGCTGCGCCGGATAATGATATCTCAATTTTTGATGCATGGGATGCCGGAGGATATGTAATAGATAATCTGTGTATTAAATATTGTTATATGCCGATAGGAGGAACGTGTAGAGGAGAGGGTGTCGTGATCCAGAACTGTGAAATGGGCTGGCAGGGCAACAACCTGTTTAAGATTTCTTCCGAAGAATTAACCACGGATTATTCGTTGATCGGAGATGGTATTTATAATATCTCAAATAATGCACTGATTCAAAATAACTATTTATATCAGATGGCGGAAGGAGTAACTTTTGAACAAAGCGAAGGCTCCATGGAAGCGATGGGGAATTATAGAGTCACCGGAAATTTAATAGAGTATTGTGGCGAAGGTATTCGTATCAGCTGGGAGGAAGAAGCGGTTTTCGACAAGATAGAATTAACAGACAATATGATCCTGTATTGCGGATACGGACACAATAACAATGATTTTGAGGGTTTCTTTTCCATTGAACTAGGTTATATTGACTGCCAATATGCAAAGGAGTTTCTGGTCAGGGATAATGTATTGGTAGGAAGCAAATTTGCTTTGTTTTCCATAAACGATCATTTAGATGCGGAAATCACCGATAATGTACTTGTTCAGGGAGAAGAGGATTCTCTGATGCTTAAATTTGTGGGTTATGATGCAAAATGGGTGATGATGAACGAACTGAATTGATTCTTGTCCACAGAGTATTGTCGCTGGACAGGACATTCTACAAGGTCAAGCTGATCGGCATATATATTCTGCTGCTGACAATCATATATTCGGGATGTGGGAGGGCGGAGACTCCTCTCCAAAAGCATAGTGTGACAATCGAAACTGATCCTGCGATAGCAGACACTGTAGAAGCATCACAGAACGTTACTTTCTATGGAGAAACATCGGAAAGTGAGGCTGTAGAGCCTGCCCGGGAATACACCATCGTCATGGTAGGCGATGTCTTATTACACACTCCGGTGGAGGAAAGCTGTAAGCAACCTGACGGAAACTATGATTATGAGTCCTTGTTTACTCATACAAAAGATGAAATCTCTGCAGCAGATCTGGCACTGGTTAATCAGGAGGTGATCATCGGCGGAGCAGATCTTGGTATTACCGGATACCCGAGTTTCAATGCGGATTTCAGCTTGTGCGATTCTCTGGCAGGTGCCGGATTTGATATCATTTGTCATGCGACCAATCATGCCATGGACAAGGGGCGGAAAGGTTTGATAAATTGTGCAAAATATTGGAAAGAGAACTATCCGCAGATTACAGTGTTGGGAATTCATGATACTGCAGATACTTCCACTTCCTGTGGCGCAGAGCCGGTAATCCTAGACCTGCCGGATATGAAGATTGCGGTTCTGAATTATACCTACGGCACGAATGGAATCCCACTTCCGGATGATATGCCGTATGCGGTGGATCTGCTGGATGAGGAACAGGTGGCAGCGGATATCCGGAGAGCAGAGGAATTAGCGGATTTCACGATTGTATGTCCCCACTGGGGCACAGAATACCGGTTGACACCCGATGCCTCCCAGGAAAAGTGGACGAAAGTTTTTGCCGAAAACGGCGCGGATCTGGTACTTGGGACGCACCCACATGTCATTGAGCCGATAGAATGGGTGACGGATGAAGAGCGTGACCATGAAATGCTTGTGTATTATTCCCTGGGAAATTTCGTGAACTGGACCTCCGGCACCGGAGAGGGTGTCGCTAACCGTATGGTAGGCGGCATGGCCGAGGTAACACTTACGAAGAATGATAATGGAGAGCTGGAGATCGCAGACTATGGGGTGAAACCGATGATCAGTCATGTGGTTTCCGGTCCCGAAGGTGTGACAACATATTTTCTGGAGGATTATCCGGAAGAACTGGCAGAGGAAAATGAGATCGTTTCGCAGGATCCGGAGTTTTCCAGAGAATACTGTGTCAATTTGTGTGATTCCGTATGGGGAGACCTGTGGAAGACAGAGTAGACAAGTGACATATAGTCTGTTAAAATAAAAAAAAGTTGTTGATGCAACAACAAAATGCGACCTATTTTGCAGAATAATCAATAAGAAATATTTTTACTGCCGGCAAGGCGGCATGTTATAATAAAAATACATATAGGGGTACGCAAATGAGAAGAGAGAAGGCAAAGGAGGAGTTACAATGAAACAACAGTTGGAACCGTTGTTTACGCCGTGGAAGATCGGAAACTGCGAGATTAAGAACCGCATTGTTTTGACATCCATGGGTGGCACAAACCTGTTGGGATGGATGGAAGTGAACCATTTTGACAAGGATGGTGCGAAATTTATTCTGGAGGTAGCGAAAAATAATTGCGGTCTGGTGCTTCCGGGATGTCAGCCGGTATACAATCCCATGTACGGACAGTGGCTGTATAAGAAGAAAAAAATGTATGAGGATCTGGCAAAGTGGATGCCAAAGTTCCACAAGACGGGAGCAAAGCTGTTCGTACAGTTGACGGCAGGATTCGGCAGATCGTTTACCATCAGTGAAATGATGGAGACCCTGTACACGAATAAGGCATTGCGGGTATTGGCGAAGCCTTTTATGGATCTGGACAAGATTACAGCCGCACCCAGCCCGTCTCCGAACCGTTGGTCAGATAAAGTTCCTTCCAGGGAGATGACCGTGGAGGAGATTCAGGAGTTCATCACCGCATTCGGCAAGACTGCAAAATTATTAAAGGATGCCGGGGTGGACGGTGTGGAGATCCATGCGGTACATGAAGGCTATCTGCTGGATCAGTTTACTTTAAAATATGTGAATCAGCGAACCGATGAATATGGTGGATCTTTTGAGAACAGATATCGTTTTGCAGTAGAGATTGTAAAAGAGATTAAAAAAGTCTGCGGACAGGATTTCCCTGTGTCTCTTCGGTACAGTGTGGAATCCAAGACCAAGGGCTTCCGTGAGGGAGCACTTCCCGGAGAAAGCTTCACAGAAGCAGGCCGTGATATGGCAGAATCCGAAAAAGCAGCGAAGTATCTGCAGGATGCCGGTTACGATATGTTAAACTGCGATAACGGCACTTACGATGCCTGGTACTGGGCACATCCCCCTATCTATATGCCGGAGAACTGCAATCTGGAGGATGTGGCGCATATCCGTAAATTCGTGGATATCCCTGTGGTATGCGCCGGACGTATGGATCCGGAGACGGCTGCGGCTGCTATTGCAGACGGAAGAATCGATGGTGCCGGATTCGCCAGACAGTTCCTGGCAGACCAGGAATGGGTGACCAAGCTGATGAATGATAAGGAGGACGACATCCGTCCCTGTATTTTGTGCCACAACGGCTGCTTCAACATGTGTCACTATAAGGGAGTTCCCAATGATCAGGCATTATCTGATTCCCTGCATCTGGCACGCTGTGCGGTAAATGCCGAGACCATGCAGTGGGAGAAGCACAAGATCGTACCCACCACCAGCCCGAAGAAAGTACATATTATCGGCGGCGGTATCGGCGGCATGGAGGCTGCCAGAGTACTGAAGCTGCGGGGACACGAGCCGGTGATTCACGAGCAGACAGATCACCTGGGCGGAACCTTTATTGCTGCCAGTGCGGAAAGCTACAAGGGAAAACTGCGGGATCTTCTGACCTGGTATCGGAAGCAGATGACAGACCTGGGGATCGAGATCCATTACAATGAAAAAGTGGAGAGTATCGCCTCGTTTGCCGGTGCTCCCGTGATCATCGCTACCGGAGCAGTGCCCAGAGTACTGAAAAAAGTGCCCGGTCATGAGAAGATGGTTGAGGCATGCGAATATCTTACCGGTACTCCCGTAGGAGAAAAGGTTGCCGTCATCGGCGGCGGACTCACCGGCTGTGAGATTGCTTATGAACTGGCGCTGCAGGGCAAACAGCCTGTAATCGTAGAGATGAAAAACGATCTCATCGCCCAGACCGGAGTATGCCTGGCCAACAGCTCTTATCTGAGAGAGTGGTTCGCCTGGAAGAAAGTGCCCGTATATCTGGAAACTACGCTGCAGGAAGTAAAGGATGACAGCATCGTATGTAAAGATGCTTCCGGAAAAGAGATCACAATTCCCTGTGACAGTGTGATCAGCTCCGCAGGATACATTCCCAATCCACTGGCACCGAAGGGCAGCAATGTCAGCCTGGTAGGTGACTGTGACGGTGTAGGCAATCTGCGAAGTGTCGTATGGCGCGCTTATGAAGTTGCCATGAAGATTTAAAGGGAGGGAAATCAATGAACTTAACAAAAGAACAACAGGAAATATATGATGGAAAACAGGGAGCGACCCTGGCGAAGGTCATGCAGACGCTGGTGCGCTACGGCGAGCTGTTCGGTGCGGACGGTATGGTGCCTGTGACCAGTAAATACAACCATCTGGTAACCTCTTTCGGATTGAAAGCACTGGCGCCGGTGTATGAACTGATGAATCAGCTGATCGAATCCGGCAATGTATCCAAACAGAAATTTTCCGCCGATCCGAGACCACTGGATCCCAATGTGCCCAGTTCTTTTTTACAGGATTTCGTGTTCAAGAATTTCATGTACTCCAAGCAGGATGATTACGAGAAACAGCTGACACAGCTGGGTATCATGGAAAAGGATGCTTACACCTGCACCTGTTACATGGATGAAGTGGGAAATACCCCGGCCATGGGAGAGGTGCTGTCCTGGTCTGAGTCTTCTGCGGTGGTCTATGCCAACTCCGTATTGGGAGCAAGATGCAATCGTAATTCCGGTATCATTGACCTCATGGGCTCGGTAGTAGGCTATGTGCCCCGTTTTGGCCTGTTAACGGATGAAGGCAGAAAAGCCACCTGGATCGTTAAGATCGAGACCACGAAAAAGCCGGAAGCACAGCTGCTTGGATCTGCCATCGGTATGAAAGTGATGGCGGATGTTCCCTATATCGTAGGACTGGACAAATGGCTGGGCGGTGAGCTGGATGATGCAGCGAAAACCTATCTGAAGGATTTCGGCGCAGCGACTGCTTCCAACGGTGCGGTAGGTCTGTACCATGTGGAAAATATCACTCCGGAGGCTGTAAAATACGGAAAAGATCTGATTGCGGAGGATGCAAAGGTCTATGTGGTAGATGATGCGGAACTTCAGAGGGTCTATGAGAGCTATCCGGTGATCTGGAAAAAGAAGGATGCCAAGCCGAAGCTGTGTTTCATGGGATGTCCCCATATGAGTTTACAGCAGCTCATCGACTGGACGGAAAAAGTCTCTCAGAGCCTGAAAGAAGCCGGCAGAACCAGAGTATGTATTCCTACCGTATTCACAGCGGCACCTGCGGTACTGAAAAAATTTCAGGAGACCCCTTATGCGGAGACGTTAAAGGCAACGGGAGTTATTACTTCCTATATCTGCCCGTTAATGTATATGAACAATCCTCTCAGCGAGAAGATGCCGGTCATTACTTCCAGCAACAAGCTGCGGACCTACACCAGTGCAAGATATTATACCGATGCTGAGATCTTAGAGCAGATCACGAAGGGAGGAGCGGACAGATGAAAGAATTTAAAGGAAGAATCGTAGCCTCCGGAACTGTAACCGCCAAGGCACTGGTATCTCACGGGGGTCTGAACACACTGGCATCTTTCCAGAAGGCATTACAGTTCGGCGATAAAAAAGCAACCTGTGGAGATCAGAATAATCCCGACCTCTATGGTAAACAGATGGCGGGCAAAGCCCTGTGCCTGCCGACGACCATAGGATCTACCACCGGCGGACTGGTACTTTACTGTGCCTGCTCCATGAACAGGCAGCCGGCATGTATGCTGTTTTCCGAACCTATTGATTCCCTGGCAGCAGCCGGAGCTATTTTGGCAGATGTGTGGCTTGACAATGTGCAGATGCCTGTTATTGACAGCCTGGGGGAAGAGTTCCTGGAATATGTGAAGGATGACATGAATATTACCGTAAAAGAAGACGGTACGGTAGTAGTGGAATAGCTTTAATAGCTTTAATAGCTTTAAGAACAGCTTTCGGAGGAAACTTCGGAAGCTGTTTACTATTTTATGGAAAAAACTTTTATGAAAAAAATTTATTTTTCTGCAACCGAAAATACGATATGCTTATCTAATGTATGTGAACACAAAATACCTTGCAAGGCATCCGGCCGGATGAAGAACGGGAGGAACCATGGAGAAACTGGTGAAAAAAGCGAAAAAAGGAGACGCGGAAGCTTTCATCGCTCTGATGGAACAGAACAGGCAGAGCATGATACGGATCGCGTTCGCTTATCTGGGGAACGAAGAGGATGTTGCCGATGCCATGCAGGAGAGCATACTTTCAGCTTTTGAAAAGCTGGATACCTTACGAAGAGCTGAATATTTCAGAACCTGGCTGATTCGTATTCTGATCAACCAATGTATTGCAATGAGACGGCACAGGAGTCGGACGGTTCCCATGAACGAGGCGGAGGAAGCTTCACAGTTCTATGATTTCAGTACGGATCTGGAATTCAATGATCTGTTGAAAACTCTGCCGGAGGACAGCCGGCTGATCTTCCAGATGTATTATGGGGAACAGTTTTCCATAGGAGAGATCGCACAGCTGCTCCATATGAAAGAAAATACGGTGAAGAGTAAAATTCACCGGGGCAGAGAACATCTGAGATCGCAGATGGGTGTAGGAAAGGAGAATAGCCATGACAAACAGTCCGTTGATTGACAGAAAAATAGAGGAAGCATACGGAATTATCAGAGAAAGATCGGAAAAGAAAAAAAGACAGAGTCGAAAAAGAAAGTTTGTGCAGACGGGGGCTGCAGCTGCAGCGATTGTTGTAGCTATTGGATTCTGTGCGGCAAATCCGGTCTTGGCAAAAGAACTGCCTCTGATCGGCAGCGTGATAGAACGGGTACAGGAGCTGCTGGGGTTCCAGGAGATTCCGACAGAAGAAATTGTAACGCTGGTACCAACAGGGCAAGGAAAATACAATGCCGGGGAGAGAGAAGAGGCTGGGGACAACAATACCGGAGCCACTGGGATCCAGAGTACGGAAACCAGTGTGGAAGCTACAGAACCGGCGCAGTATCAGGTATCGGATCAGGGCTACACCATTACCTTGACGGATTATTATGCCACAAACCAGGCAATTTTCCTGGGGGTAAAAATGGAGAGCGAAGAGGGATTCCCGGAGATGTCAGCGGATAGTGACGGAAAAAGCCAGATCATGATCGCAACACTGGAGGAGTATTCTTTCCGAAGCGGCGATCCGGTACACGGGGGCAGGGCGCTTGTGGGGCAACTTGTGGATAAACATACTTTTCTGGGACTGATCCGTATCGATTACAAATCGATCCAGACAGGGGATCAGGGATACTATGAACAGATTCCGGAAGACATGACACTGCAATTGGAAATTCCGTATTTTTTCCTATATCCGAAGGGGGCTTCCAAGGAGACAGTACGCGGAAGCTGGAAATTCCCGGAGCTTTCAGTCTCCCAGAGCGATAAGGAAATGCAGGTCATAGAGATAGGCGAAACGAATGCAGCGGGCTTCGGGCTGGACAGAATCGAAGTCTCTCCGGTGGAGCTTACGGTATATGACATTTTCCCGGAAGATCATCTTGTTGTGACCGTAGTGTTGGATAAAGATGGAAGAAAACTGACATACGCAGGAAACAATACCAACGAGCTGTCGGTCAGCGGATACGATATATCCGAGATCACAGTGTACCTCTATGATTATGATGAATACATGGAGATCAAGGGGCTGGCACTGGGAGAAAATTCGACAGCATTCCGTGAAATACTTGAGAAAAATGCTCTTTATGAAAAAAAGATTTCGATAGAAACAGACAAGTCGTAGTATATCTGCTGTGGTAGCCGCAATGACTGCTGAAGTCGTAGTTAGCATAGCTGCGTTTATGGAAAGCAGGAAATAGTGAAGCTACTGGCGAAGTGGGAACAAAAACGGCTTTCGGAGATCTCCCGGAAGCCGTTTGATGATGGATTTCAAAATCGCTGATAATGCACCGCACATATTATTTGGTCAGTTCAGCAACGACCTGATTGATGACCTTGCCGTCAGCCTTGCCCTTCAGTTCGCCCATAACAGCCTTCATGATCTGGCCCTTATTTTTCGTAGCCAGAACATCTGCGAATTTCTCTTCCAGAATTGCCTTGACTTCCTCAGCGGAGAGCATCTTGGGAGCAAATTCGCTCATGATCTCATAGCGCTTTTTGTATTCCTCCAGCAGCTCGGTACGGTCTGCGGGGCAGGTATCGATCTGCTCCTTCACGGATTTGATCTCTTTTAAGATGGCTTCGTTGGCCATCTCATCGGGAATGTTGTCACGGCAGCCGTTGTCGATTCCTTTTTTCTTTACAGCGGATACCAGTGCGGAGATGGCATCCTTTCTGAATTTATCCTTTGCCTTCATGGCAGCAATCATAGCATCCTGTAATTCTTTTAATTTCATTGTGGTCTCCTCTCTGGAACAAAATCTCCAAATGTTTTCTGTGTTTTATTATACTCTCACAGATGAAAACTGAAAAGAAGAAAATGTGAATATCTGTCAGCTTATATCTGGGTTGATTACACAGATATTACATGTTGTTTACCTGCCCAAGATAGTGTCGCTGCAACAGTTTTGGTAACATATAATGCGCCTTGGAGAAAAAAGCAACTGCGAAACAGGATATAGAGTATCATAGCACGAAGCTGTGAGCGTATGGTACAATGAACACGAAATAAGATGTATATAAAGACACGGTAATCAACACAGGATGGAAGGAAAGAAGTAGAAGAATGACATATAGTGAAATTAGAAAAAATGAAGAAGTACTGGCATTTATTAAAAAGGGAAATGCGAATCTGGGAGCCATGGGATTTACCGATCATTCGGAGGCGCATTCGGGACCGGGTGCAGATCGTGTCCGCTATCGGACTGCATGATGAATCTACAGGAGGTGCCACAGATCCCATCTCAGCGGCGCTGATCATTGCAGATAAGACCGATGTCCGCAGGAGCAGAGTCCGGGAGAAGAATAAGGCAACCTTCGATAAACATGACCGCGTCAATTATGCGGTTACGGATACAAAGCTTAAGATCAATGTGGGGAAGAGAGTGATTTCACTGAATCTGCAGATTGATCCGAAGATCTGCAGTATGTATGAGTATTTTGAGATATTCCTTGGACGTATGATGATGTGTAAGCGCGCAGCGGAAGTGTTGGAGGCATCCTTTAAGCTGACCGTGAACGGATCTAAGGTGTTGTAAATTGAAAGTTAGTGAAGAAAATTGTATCTAATCCCCGTAGCCCTTGGCAGGGTATAAGAAACGCGGCACTGCTTATTCTTATACCCAGCCGGGGCTACTGATTTCTTGAAAAACTTCATGGGTCTATAGAAGATAAATTTCCCTGTAGGTACTTTGGGGGACAGGTAAAAAACAAAAACTAAACAATATGGGTCTATAGCGAAAAATTCGTTTGTCAGGTACTCAATTTCTTCAAAATGAGTACCTCAGAGCTGTTTTTTTCTCTATAGACCCATATTCATCTTTTTATGCCTTATTCGTAGCAAATTTAGTATCTCACAACCCATTTTTTCTGTATAGACCCAAAACACAGAACGCCCACGGTGGACGGAATGTCATGCCGCGATGTCTGTCGGAGGGTGTTGATATTTTCTTGAAAAGTGCTGAAAGACAGGGTGGAGCGAACAGGACGTTCGCGACAGGCGGACGTTGCCATGGATGGCAACTGGAGCCGTGCCCGTACGGATTAGAACCGCTGTATCACTTTTCAATAGAAAATTCACACCTGGAGACGCGACATCAAGGCGTGATGTTCCGTTCGCCGTGGGCGTTCGTGGCTATTTCACTAACTTTTACCTTACTTCTTCCGTGATCAATTCTGCCCACGCCACAGCGAAGCCGGCGCGGTGCGCTACCCGCTGGGAAGCAATGTGGGACATGCTTGTTCCATAATAAGGAATTGTACCTTGAGCCAAAATATCCTGAGCCAGAAGTCTTACTAATGTCGAACCCACATGCATTTCTCTGGCGTGGGGAGCTACATTGATCCCAATCTGCCAGAACAGGGGACTGTCAGCGCTGGCGCCTGCCATACCGAGAATCTCACCGTCCTTTACCGCGGCCATGCCCAAAACATCCGGTGCATCCGGATCGAAAGCAAATGCTTGATCAAAACGATCATCACCACGAAATTGCAGAATAGCATCCTGATCATATCGTATCAGTTCAAAATCCCGGGTATCAGATAGCAAAGCCGAAGGAAGGTCAGAAGAAGCTATGCCACCAGACTCCGGCAGAAAAAAAGGATGTACCTGCGCAATACGGAGACCGAAGGGAGCCAGCAATTCCTCCAATTCCCGAAGCCGTTTCATGTCAAAAAACCATTCTCCCGTCACATCGGCATAACGTTTCCGACATTCTGCCACAATTTCCTCGGAACCGGTAACTAATAATTTTCCATTGACGACAGCAATTTTTAACCTGCAAACCGTTTGTTCCTGAAAACGGCGGCGTCCCTCCTGCGGTACATAAATTGTAAAATGATTTTTTGAATCTGCCACATCAGCAGGACTGCAACAGTAGTCCAGTGCCAGCTGGCGGGACAATGCTTCCTGATACATAGATGTCGGAACTCCTTTCACAACGGATCACATCAAACTCTGTGGTTCCCATCCTTTCATTACATGTTTCACGGTATACTTCGCAGCCTCCGCATCCGTCAGCTGGTGGGAAAAGTCAGCGCGGGTAGCAGGAGAAGCACCGGGACCGTAGGAAGCGTATTCTCCGTAATAGAAATGTCCATGGGTTTTTTTCCAGTCCTGCCAGCCGGCGGGATGGATGTGTGCCCCCAGTTCACAGTGTAAGAATACGGTCTTCGCCCATTCTCTCCAGGGACGTCCAAGGTAGATGGAATGGGGAGGACAGTCGCTCTCCAGGCTGCATTCATGGAAGACATAGCCGTAGGGTTCATCCATGGGAGTGGAGGCTGAGGTCACATAGCCGTAGATCACTTCATCCTCCGGACTTTCCGGAGGGACCCGGTCTCCGGGAAGCTTCGAGTAGATCGTACAATGCTCGAACCAGGCGATGCCGCTGCCAAAGATGAAATCCACGTCTCCCTGAATAAAACAGTTTTCATAATAATGACGTCCAATCGTGCGGGGCTTGAATTCTCCGGGCCCCTTGAAGCCTCCGGGCTGCGCCTCTTTTAACGGCAGAGGTGCATCGAAGACCGTGTCCTGGCTGCCAAGAAAACGGCAGTCATAAAAAGCATTGCGGTCGCCGTCTACATAGACCGCCAGCGCCTGTCCTACGGTATGCCCGAAGCCGGAATCATTCTGAAAAGTCAGATGCTTTGCAGTAAAATCGTGGGTGTCAATCCGGACGGAAGCGGTGCGGAAGGTTCCGCGTTTATCCCCATCGGGCATGAGATCCAAAGCAGCATCTCCGTAGACGAGAATCGTTTTGTCTGCACCGGCCCCTTCGAAGGTGACATTTGGTCTGGTGATGATTATTTTTTCCCTATAAATACCCTCCCCGATGTGTACGATCACAGGAGGCAGATCAGAAACGGGAGCCGGGAACTGCTTTTCGCATGATAAGCAGGATGAATCCGTCAGGGCGGTCAGTGCTTCAGTAATAGTAGAAAAAGAAGTGCCCGGAAGGGTATTTCCGGGCATATTGACATAATAATGCAAGGAAGTCTTGTCTGACATAAATAACTCCATTCTGTAGATGCTGCTTTTATGGAAAGAAAGGCTGCATGCGACATCTACAACACAATGCAGCCTAAGGTCCTGTATGGCTGATGCCTGAATAACTTAAAGCAGACGCACAATCTCTAAATCCGGCTGGTCCGCCAGGTTCACATACTCTCCGCCACATTGTACGACAGGCCGGGAGAGCTTGTCTTTGTTGATATAAATGATCGTCCCTTTCCGCCCATCGCTTAACAGACAACGGTTCTGCAGACAGGAATTGACCACATTTTCCAGAAAAGGAAGCAGGATGGAGACATCGTATTTCTGGAAGCCTTCTGCCTCGAACATCTCGATGACACGGAATGGACACAAAGGTCCTCTGTAACAGCGGGCAGCGGTCATGGCATCGTAGACATCGGCAATAGCCACGATTCTTGCATAAGGGTCGATCTGATTGCCTTTTAATTTCAGAGGATAACCGCTGCCGTTGCTGCGTTCGTGATGCATGAGGGCGGCATTTTTCACATGATCATCCACATCCTGGGACAGGAGAAGCTGGTAACCCAGGGTGGGATGCTTTTTGATCGTTGCAAATTCTTCCTCGGACAGCTTTCCCGGTTTTGAAATGATAGAATAAGGTATCAGCAGTTTGCCGATATCATGGAATAGACCACAGGCAGTGGCCAGCTCAATTTCCTCGTCAGACAGCTTCAGCCATCCGGCCAGTATGTTGCAGATCAGGGCAACATTCAGACTGTGAGTGTAAGTGGAATCATCATATTCCCGCATGTTCTGGAGCATGTCCAGAATGCTGATGCTGCCGGAATGATTGGCTACGATGGCCATGGTGTTCTTCAATAGGGTATTCACATCTAAAGAGGTATTTTTTTGAATCACGAGATTCATATTTTCCCGGAACAGTTCAACATCATTTTCAAAATCTGTCTTGAACAGTTGAAATTCCGGAGAACTCTTAATGCGCTCGGAGTAAGAGAGCTCAGTGTCAGTAGAATCCTCAGCAGGCCGCACGGGTTGTATGATATCCTCGACAAAAATGGTGAGGATACCGTACAGATCCAGCTTGGTGATCAGTTTATCCGTAAGGATGGTCCCTTTTTGTATCAGAAGCTCATGGTCCAGATCATAGACGTCTTCGGCGACGGTCATGCCGGGAACCAGTTGGGTGATGGACAGCCTTTTCATAAGTATTCTGCTCCTTATCATGAAAAGAAAATTTAACTGATTTCATTATAATAATTTTTATCCGGACTGTCAATTTGTGCAGGCTCTTAGGGGGCCACATCCTGTTCATAAAATTTTTACAGTCTTTTCACGCCTATGGGCATATTGAAAGGTTGAAACATAGAGGAAAATCTGCTACAATAACCTTTGAATTATGCGAAGACCCATGGATATTTTATTGCCAAAAGGGTGTGGAAACGAGGAAAAAATGAGCGTTATTGAGAAGATATTTGGCACGCACAGTTCCAGAGAACTGAAGCGTATTGAACCTCTGGTAGACAAGATCGAGGCACTCCGTCCTACAATGCAGGCACTTTCCGATGAGGAACTGCGCGGCAAGACCGAGGAGTATAAGAAGCGTCTGACCGAGGGAGAGACTCTGGACGATCTGCTTCCGGAGGCTTATGCAACCGTAAGAGAGGCTGCAAAGCGTGTTCTGAACATGGAACACTACAGAGTACAGCTGATGGGTGGTATCATCCTGCATCAGGGACGTATCGCAGAGATGCGTACCGGTGAAGGTAAGACACTGGTGTCTACACTTCCTGCTTATCTGAATGCTTTGGAAGGCAAGGGTGTCCATGTCGTTACCGTCAATGACTATCTGGCGAAGCGTGACGCGGAGTGGATGGGGCAGGTACATGAGTTCCTGGGACTGAAGGTCGGCGTGGTACTCAACAGCATGACCTCCGAGGAGAGACAGGAAGCTTACAAGTGTGATATCACTTATGTTACCAACAACGAGCTGGGATTTGATTATCTGCGTGATAACATGGTTATTTACAAGGAACAGCTGGTTCTGCGTGGACTGCATTATGCCATCATCGATGAGGTGGACTCCGTACTGATCGATGAAGCGAGAACCCCTCTGATCATTTCCGGACAGAGCGGCAAGTCCACAGCTCTGTACGAGATGTGTGATCTGCTGGCACGTCAGATGAAGCGCGGTGATGATGTACAGGAACTGACCAAGATGGATGCCATTATGGGTGTGGTACAGGAAGAGACCGGAGACTTCGTCGTTAACGAAAAGGATAAGATCATCAACCTGACCGCAGCAGGTATGGAGAAGGTTGAGAGATTCTTCCACATTGATAACTTCGCTGATCCCGAGAACCTGGAGATCCAGCACAATATCATTCTGGCATTGCGTGCCCATAATCTGATGTTCCGTGATAAGGATTACGTGGTAAAAGATGACCAGGTACTGATCGTCGATGAATTTACCGGACGTATCATGCCGGGACGCCGTTATTCCGACGGTCTGCACCAGGCAATCGAAGCAAAAGAGCATGTAAAGGTGAAGAGAGAAAGTAAGACGCTTGCATCCATTACCTTCCAGAATTTCTTTAATTTATTCGATAAAAAGTGTGGTATGACCGGTACAGCTCTCACTGAGGAGACCGAGTTCCGTGAGATCTACGGCATGGATGTTGTTGTGATCCCTACGAACCGTCCCGTTATCCGTAAGGATCTGCAGGATGCTGTATACAAGACGAAGAGAGAGAAGCTGAACGCTATCGTGAATGCGGTAGAGGAAGCGCATGCCACAGGACAGCCTGTACTGGTAGGTACGATCACAATCGAAGCCAGTGAGGAGCTGAGCAGGATGTTAACCAAGCGCGGCATCCAGCACAAGGTCCTGAATGCAAAATTCCATGAACTGGAAGCAGAGATCGTAGCCGATGCCGGTGTGCACGGTGCGGTAACCATCGCTACCAATATGGCAGGCCGTGGTACGGATATCAAGCTGGATGATGAAGCGAGAGCCGCCGGCGGACTGAAGATCATCGGTACCGAGCGTCATGAGTCCAGACGTATTGATAATCAGTTGCGTGGCCGTTCCGGACGTCAGGGAGATCCCGGTGAGTCTAAGTTCTACATCTCTCTGGAAGACGATCTGATGAGACTGTTCGGTTCCGAGCGCCTGATCAGTATGTTCAATACCTTAGGTATCCCCGAAGGACAGGAGATCGAGCACAAGGCATTGACCAATGCCATCGAATCCGCACAGAAAAAGATTGAGAGCAACAACTACGGTATCCGTAAGAATCTGTTAGAGTATGACCGTGTCATGAGTGAACAGAGAGAGATCATCTACGAGGAGCGTCTGCGGGTACTGAACGGCGAGAGCATGCGCGATGTGATCTACAAGATGATCACCGATATTACCGAGAACTGTGTAGATATCTGTATCAATGACGACGCAGATATCTCCGACTGGGATTTCAATGAGTTAAATACCCTGCTCATTCCTACGATCCCGTTACAGCCTCTGACACCGGAGCGTGTGAAGAAGCCCAAGAAGAACAGCTTAAAGCAGCAGTTAAAGGAAGAAGCTGTGAAGCTGTACGAAGCAAAAGAGGCCGAGTTCCCCGAACCCGAAGCCATCCGTGAGCTGGAGCGTGTGGTTCTGCTGAAGGTCATCGACCGTAAGTGGATGGATCATATCGACGACATGGAGCAGCTGCGTCAGGGCGTGGGCTTACAGGCATACGGACAGAGAGATCCGCTGGTAGAGTACAAGATGAGCGGTTACGAGATGTTCGATGAGATGACCCAGAACATCCGGGAAGAGACTGTGAGACTTCTGTTCCATATCAAGATCGAACAGAAGGTAGAGCGTGAGCAGCAGGCGAAGATCACCGGCACGAACAAGGACGATTCCTTACCGAAGGGACCTGTAAAGCGTGAAAATGCAAAGGTGTACCCGAATGATCCCTGCCCCTGCGGAAGCGGTAAAAAATACAAGAACTGCTGCGGGCGGAAGGCCTGATGTTTTCTGACGACAGCGGAAGACAGTGCGGCAGCGCGGACAGACAGTGTGCCTGCCGTAAAAAGTGAGAATTACGATCATAGAAAATAATAGAATAAGAAAGTAGGTGACGTTAAGTGGTTGAATTAGATCAGATGAAGACAGAAATTCTGTCCTACGAAACACCTTTAGCGGAAGTGAGGGATTCACTTTGACCTTGCTAACAAGGCAAAGCGGATCGAAGAAATGGAACGTGAGATGGAGGCTCCCGGATTCTGGGATGACCCGGAGCGTTCCAACCAGAAAATGAAAGAACTGAAGAACCTGAAGGATACGGTAGGAGAGTGTGATAAGCTTTCTACACAGTACGATGATATCCTGACTCTGATCGATATGGGATATGAGGAGAATGATGAGTCTCTGATCCCGGAAATCCGCGGAGAACTGGATGAATTCATCAGGGAATTCGATGAACTTAGGATCGGTACCCTATTGTCCGGAGAATATGATAAGAACAATGCGATCTTAAAGCTTAATGCCGGTGCCGGCGGTACCGAGAGCTGTGACTGGTGCGGTATGCTGTATCGCATGTATACCCGTTGGGCGGAGCGCAAGGGCTTTACCATTGAAGTACTGGACTACCTGGATGGTGATGAGGCCGGGATCAAGTCAGTGACTTTCCAGGTCAATGGCCTGAATGCCTATGGCTACCTCAAATCTGAGAAGGGTGTACACCGTCTGGTGCGTATCTCTCCTTTCAATGCCCAGGGTAAGCGTCAGACATCCTTTGTATCTCTGGATGTTATGCCGGATATCGAAGGAGATCTGGATGTGGATATTGATGAGAAAGATCTGCGCATTGATACTTATCGAAGCAGTGGTGCCGGTGGTCAGCACATCAACAAGACATCATCTGCTATCCGTATCACCCATATCCCGACGGGAACAGTAGTGCAGTGTCAGAACGAACGAAGCCAGTTCCAGAACAAGGATAAGGCTATGCAGATGCTGAAAGCCAAGCTGTATCTGTTAAAAAAGGAAGCAAATGCCGAGAAGCTGTCGGATATCCGCGGCGAAGTCAAGGAGATCGGCTGGGGCAACCAGATCCGTTCCTATGTATTGCAGCCTTACACACTGGTTAAGGATCATCGTACCGATGTGGAGACAGGTAATGTGGACGCAGTACTGGATGGCGGACTGGATATCTTCATCAATGGCTATCTGAAATGGCTCAGTGTGCAGGGAGATAAGAAGACAGAGAATTCATAGTGGACAAAATAAAAACACATTCCATAGGCGTTTGACTTATGGAATGTGTTTTTGCATACATAATAATCATAATAAATATCCGTTATTGGCGTTCGTTCTGCATCAGATCCAGAAAATATAAGGTCTGGGTCATGTTCATATATGGCACCAGCCATAGGCTCCCGATACCAAAGCTCAGCAAACACAGAAATCCCAGCGGCAGGAAACTCATTTGTAAGCAGAACAGCTCCCATTTATGTCCCTTCATAATGCGGAAGCTTAATTTCATCAGCTCCATGGCATTATACTGGGGGAAATCCAACAGTAAATAGTAAGCCTGGGATAAACCAAGGGATAACGGAATATAGATACACATACCGATGACCATAAGCACAATGCACAGGATTGCCATGGTTATGGCGTCAAAGCCCTTCCCTGACCGCAGGAGAAAATAGCAGATATCAAAAGGAAGTGTACATGCCGTATTCAGCAGGATCAGTACTGCGGAGATCCCAAGCGATTTTTTGAATAAGTATTTGAAGCCGTAGAATAGATTGGCGGTTACAGCAGGCCTGTTGCAGGCAGTATTCAGATAGAATAATGTAATGCCGGTCTGAAACACTCCGGCAAAGATCGACAATAAAGTCGTAATCGTCGTCAAAAGCAGATATTCCGTCAGAGATGTCTCTGCGCTTCCTCCCATAATTGTCCGTACGGTAAGGATCATAGTGAAGGTCATGCTGACGGCAAAGGTGAGGGAAAATACGATCAGACTTCGGCTGATGGACAGCAGGATGGCATTGCCGTAATGCCCTGCCATCTGATCTCTGGCTTTTTCTTTGAGTTGGGCTCTGGATGTATATTGTGTCATAGAAATCCTCTTTTCTTTTTATTATTTCGTAACCACAGAATCCATCGGAAAATATCGGCATGTCTTACAGGTACGACTGCCAGAATCCTTCCATATCGACACCGTACATCTGCTGGTACATCTGATCCAGCATATTCCTATAAGAAGGATCGGTAAATACCGTGACAATGCTGCTGATCGTGATGAAGATACCGAGTGCCAGTCCCACACAGGACAGCCAGATCCCGGCGACACACATACTGCTCATACGCTGTCCCTTTTTTCTGGTAAGCATTGCAAAGAGAATGCCAAGAGCACCGGCAGGGATGGACAGCAGTCCTGTGCAGCATAATACCAGGGAACAGATGCCGCAGACCATAGAAGCGATCGATAAACCCCTGTATTTCGGATCGATCTGCGGTATATTTTGATTCATTTCGTTATTCTGATTCTGATAATAATCCATAGAAAGCCTCATTTCCGGGCGGCATGTGGTGAATTTGTCTGCCGCGCTTATATTAAGTACTGTACCATTTTTTCCTGTAATAAGCAAATGAAATAAAAATGAAAAGATTGAGAAAACTTCTGATTTCCAGTATAATATACCCATGCGCAAAACAAAATGGCAACAGACCATCAGGAGGAACTATGGATATTATACAGAAAATCAAAGAAGAACTTCAGGTAGAAAAATGGCAGGTGGAAGCTGCGGTGAAGCTGATCGATGAGGGAAATACCATCCCTTTCATCTCCCGTTATCGTAAGGAGGTCACCGGATCTCTGAACGACGAGCAGCTGCGTAATCTCGATGAGAGACTGACCTATCTGAGAAGTCTGGAAGATAAAAAGGAGCAGGTGCTGAAGAGCATCGAGGAACAGGGAAAACTTACCGATGAGTTAAAGGAGAAGATTCTGGCAGCTCAGACGCTGGTAGTGGTAGAGGATCTGTACCGACCCTATCGACCCAAGAGAAAGACCCGTGCCAGTATTGCAAAGGAGAAGGGGCTGGAACCTCTGGCAGAATACATTCTGCGCCAGGAGGCAACAGAACCGTTGCTTAACGAGGCGGCCAAGTATGTTTCCGAAGAAAAAGAAGTAAAGACTCCGGAGGAAGCATTGCAGGGAGCACAGGATATTATTGCCGAGACGATCTCCGACGATGCGGATCATCGTCTCTACATCCGTAATATCACCGTAGAGGAAGGTATTGTGAGCAGTACTGCGAAGGATGAGAAGGCTCAGAGCGTCTACGAGATGTATTACAATTTTGAAGAGCCTGTGAAGAAGATTGCAGGTCACAGAGTACTGGCATTGAACCGTGGAGAGGCAGAAAAAGTACTGACTGTAAAAGTCAATGCACCGGAAGAGCGTATTCTGCGTTATCTGGAGAAAAAGCTGATCACGAAGGAAAATGAGTATACCACACCGGTAATCTGTGCTGCAGTGGAAGACAGCTATGATCGTTTAATAGCACCCGCTATTGAAAGAGAGATCCGTAACGATCTGACAGAAAAGGCAGAGGACGGAGCTATCAATGTCTTCGGCAAAAATTTAGAGCAGCTGCTATTGCAGCCGCCTATCGCAGGAAAAGTGGTCTTGGGTTGGGATCCGGCGTTCCGTACCGGCTGTAAACTGGCAGTGGTAGATGCTACCGGAAAAGTGCTGGATACGAAAGTGATCTTCCCTACAGCACCGCAGAATAAGGTGGAGGAGTCCAAAGCCGAGCTGAAGAAACTGATCAAAAAATATAATGTGGATTTAATTTCTGTGGGAAATGGTACGGCCTCCAGAGAGTCCGAGCAGGTAATCGTAGAGCTGTTGAAGGAACTGGATCGTCCGGTACAGTATGTGATCGTCAACGAGGCAGGTGCTTCCGTATACTCCGCAAGTAAGCTGGCGACAGAAGAGTTTCCTAATTTTGACGTGGGACAGAGAAGTGCTGCATCCATCGCCAGAAGATTACAGGATCCCCTGGCAGAACTGGTGAAGATCGATCCCAAGTCCATCGGTGTCGGTCAGTACCAGCATGACATGAATCAGAAGAAATTAAGCGATGCCTTAAGCGGCGTGGTAGAGGACAGCGTAAATAAAGTCGGTGTGGATCTGAATACCGCATCCGCATCTTTACTCGAATATGTCTCCGGTATTAACAAGACGATTGCGAAGAATATCGTGGATTATAGAGAAAATAACGGACGTTTTGTAAACAGAAAACAGCTGTTAAAGGTACCGAAGCTGGGGCCTAAGGCGTATGAGCAGTGTGCCGGTTTCCTGAGGATCCCGGATGGCAAGAATCCGCTGGATGCCACAAGTGTCCATCCCGAGTCCTATGAAGCTGCAGAACAGTTGATGGAGAAGCTGGGACTGACCATGGAAGATATTAAGGAAGCCCAGAAGCAGGCGGCTGCAAAAAAAGCTTCCGGCAGGAGCAGCGCTGCGCAGGCAGACGGACAGAAGAATGGTAACGGCACAGTCAATGCACCGAAGAAGCGGGAAGAACAGAAAGGTAAAGCAGTTCGGGTACACAATACCAATACCGCTATGGGCAAGGCTCTCGCAGCGGCTATGGGCGGTGTGACTTTTGACAATTCTGCGCAGACCTCTGCAAAGCAGACGGCACCTGTAGCTAAAAATGCAGTAAATGATGCAAAGGATATGTCCGGTCTGGAGAAGCGGATTAAAAATAAGAAGCTTTTAGCAGAGGAACTGGGCATTGGTGAGATCACGCTGACAGATATTCTGAAGGAACTGGAGAAGCCGGGCAGAGATCCCAGAGACGATATGCCGAAACCGATCCTGCGCAGTGATGTCCTGGATATGAAGGATTTAAAACCCGGTATGATCTTAAAGGGAACCGTGCGTAATGTCATTGACTTCGGTGTGTTCGTGGATATCGGTGTCCATCAGGACGGACTGGTGCATATCTCCCAGATCACCGACCGCTATATCAAGCATCCGTTGGAAGCTGTCAGCGTCGGAGATATCGTGGATGTGCAGGTACTCACCGTAGATATGGCAAAGAAACGTATCGGTCTGACCATGAAGATCCAGAAGCAGTAAGAATATAGAATGATGCCAGGGGGCTATGTGCCAGTGGTACATGTCTGGTACGGGGCATCCGTAGGTATTAAAAAACAGGGACAGCTGATAACGGCTGTCCCTGTTTTGATTTCATCAATTATGCTTTTTATGCTTTGTGACCGGTCTTGATGATGGGGCTTAACGGTTTGTAGATCAGCAGGGTTACGACAGACACCAGCGTTCCCTTGATGAGATTCATGGGAGCCACACATGCCACCACGAAGCTTACAATGCTGCCTTCCTTTGCCAGTGGATTGACCTCGGCTCCCATTGCCAGAATGGCATCCAGAGGCATTCCGTAGAATTTGGAGAACGCGGGAAGCAGATATACGGCATTGAATGCGGTGCCAAATACGGTCATGACCAGAGTACCCACAATGCAGGCGATGATTGCGCTTTTCTTTGTCTTCTTAAAAGAGTACACAGCTGAAGCGGGGATGATCAGGCTGCAGCCCACCACGAAGTTCGCCAGATCGCCGATGAAGGCGGTAGAGGTACCTTTTATGCATAGCTTCAACAGTATCTTCACGAATTCCATCATGACACCTGCTACAGGACCGAAAGCAAAGGAACCGACTAAGATCGGCAGCTCACTGAAGTCCATTTTATAGAAGCCGGGGGCAAAAAAGATGGGGAAGTCCAGCACATGCAGGATCATGGCGATGGCGGAAAACATACCGATCATGGCAAGCTTTCTCGTATTGAAGATCGGCTCCGAGATGCCGTTTTTCTTCTGTGCGCCCTTTTCCAGCACCACAGCCACCAGGAAACAGCCCACGATGACCGCCAGGAAGATGACTACATAGGCCACATTTTCAGTTACAGTTTGCATTAATTTGTTCATTTCAGAACTCCTTTCCTATGAGAAAAATCAAGGAAAGCCTTCAAAAAAAGCCCCGGAATACAAGCTTCCGGGGCATGGGTATCACAAAAAAATATAAGTGATACGTCTTCTTTCATCCAGACTGTACTGTTGGTCCCGGATTCACACCGGATCAGCCGCAGAATTGCATCTGCGGGTCGCGGACTTAAGGATGACCTATTACCGCCAGTAGGGAATTACACCCAACCCTGAAGAACTTTACCTTATGGATGGAATATATCACTTTGTGAAATAAAAGTCAATATAGAAAATCTTTAGAATTTTCCCAACATTTTTTTGGGATTTCCCTGTTATAGTAGCTGTAATAACTATTCAGAAACGCATGCGCAAAATCGCCCTTTCAGAGTTTTCCTTTTGCATGGCTCTGAATAGTTGCAAATACTTATAAAAATGTGTTGACACTCAAAAAATATTATTGTATTATGCGAACAGTACAGTGACACAAAGATGAATACACAAAAATATAACAGGAAATGGGAGTATGTGAGGAATGAGTGCATTAGTAGAGATTAAAGATGTGTGCAAGGTTTACAATCCCGGGGAAAATGAAGTGCGGGCATTGGATCATGTGAGTCTGACCATCGACGAGCAGGAATTTGTGGCTATCATCGGGCATTCCGGAAGCGGAAAGTCTACACTGATGAATATGCTGGGCTGTCTGGATGTGCCTACCAGCGGGGAATATTGGCTGCATGGACAGGACGTGTCCGCATTATCCGACGATGCATTGTCCGACATCCGGAACCGGGAGATCGGGTTTATCTTTCAGGGCTTTAATCTGATCCCGAATCTGACGGCATTGGAAAATGTGGAGTTGCCTCTGATCTATAGGGGAGTATCCAAAAGTGTGCGGGAAGAGCTGTCCGTGGAGGCCTTGAAAAAGGTAGGTCTTGAACATCGTATGGATCATAAGCCTTCGGAGATGTCCGGCGGTCAGCAGCAGAGAGTGGCGATCGCCAGGGCCATAGCCCAGGCACCTCCGGTGATCCTGGCGGATGAGCCAACGGGTAATCTGGACTCCAATTCCACGAAAGAGATCATGGATATTCTAAAAGGATTACATAAAGAGGGAAGAACCGTCATATTGATCACACATGATAATGAGATCGCAGCACAGGCGAAGCGAGTGATCAAGATCAAGGACGGCAAAGTAGAATCCGATTCCGGACAGATCGTTCCGGTGGAGGAACTGCGGACGGCAGGAGCCTGATGCGGAAAACAGATTTTCACATGCAGCGAATGAAAAGACATGAGTATAAAATAGAAAGGATCATGAGTGAGAGATCATGGAACAGCAGGAAAAAACAGAACAGGCACTGAGTGCAAAAGAAAGCAAGGCAATGAAGAAGGAAGAAAAGAGAAAGCTAAAAGAAACAAAAAGAGAACAGAAGGCAGGTAAAATCGGCAAAAAACGTAAAAAAGCACCTATTATTATTGCTGCTATCATAATCATACTGATCGTGATCCGTATGGTAAGCTGTGCATTTTCCGGCAGTGCGGGCGTCATGGTCAGCACTACTAACGCATTCCGCGGTGACATCGAGGAAAATGTCAGCACCAGCGGCAAGGTAGTCAGTGAAGAGAAAGCGGTTCTCTTTGCGCCGGTAGGCGGCAGATTAAACGAAGTCAATGTGGCAGCCGGAGATGCTGTGAAGGCAGGGGATGTGTTGATGACCTATGACATGGAGCAGATGGAGGAGCGTCTGCAGGAGGCAACCCTGCAGCAGACCAAGAGCAATGCTTCCTATAACAGCACCATGACAGAGAACAGCAAGAGTCAGGCCAAATTAAACGAAGCCAACACGAACCTGGCAGTGTTGGACCAACAGCTGACGGATTACAAGGCTTATCTGAAAGAACTGCAGGATAAACTTGCCAAGAGTCAGAGAGAAACCCAGAGACAGTTATCCGAAGAAAGCTATGAATTATCCAGAAAATCTGCCAATTTGAGCAAGGAACTGCAGGATTCCGCTACCAGTGCAGACCGTGCGAAAGAAATCAATAAGGAACTCCAGGATATCAGCGCCAGCCAGGCGAGAAATTCTTATGTGCAGTCCATTGCAGGATCCAGCGATTACGTGGTAAATATGCAGAATGAGATTGCTTCCGTACAGGAACATATTGAGGAATGTGAAACTTATAAAGCGAAGATGCAGGCACAGAAGGATGCCGGTGAAGGATCGATCTTAAACGGTTATCAGTCCCAAGGGTACGCTGCTGACAGAGATCTGGCACAGCTGACATACAAAGAGGCGGAGGAACAGTATTATTCTGCGAAGAAAGGCATTGTAGCTGATTTTGACGGTATCGTAACGGAATGCACCGGTGTATCCGGAGCCAGTGTGGCGGAGGGCGCACAGCTGATCACACTGGAGAGCAGCCAGAATGTGAAGGTTTCCTTTGATGCTTCCAAGTCCGATGTGGCAAAACTTGCCATCGGGCAGAAAGTAGATATTACCATCTCCGGCAATAAATACGAAGGCGAGATCAGTAAGATCAATCGTATGGCAACACTGAATGCCTCCAATACGCCCATGGTAGGGGTAGAAGTACATCTGACTAACCCGGATGACAAGATCATTCTGGGACTGGATGCAAAGCTGACAGTACATACCAACAGTGCACAGGATACATTGTTGATCCCGGTAGAAGCGATCAATGCGGATAAAAACGGAGATTTCCTCTATGTGATGGAGAACGGCATGGTAGTTAAGAGGGCAATTACCTGCGGAATCTCCTCCGATGAATACACAGAGGTCCTGGATGGCATTACCGAGGAAGACCAGATCATTGTGAACAGCCTCACAGGTATCAGCCTGGAGGAGGGCATGGCAGTAACGGCTGTGCCCATGGAACAGTAGGAGGCGGATCCATGACACAAGTATGGGAATACATCAAAATTGCATTGATGAATATCCGCAGTAATAAGGGACGTTCGATCCTGACCATGCTGGGCATTATCATAGGAATCTCTTCGGTGATCATGATCATCTCCATAGGTAATGGAGTGAAAAGTGGGATCAACGGAGAACTGAATTCTATGGCAGGAGGCCAGATCGCAGTTTATAGCAACAATACCGCAGAAAACGGTACGGAAGTGATATTTACCGAAGAGGATATGGATGCCATTCTGGAGAAAGTTCCAAATGTCAAGGCGGTAACACCGTCCTGGAGTTTCAGCGGAAGCGCCACCGGCAGAAAGGGAACTTTTGATGCTGCTGCAACTTTCGGTAAGGCGGGACTGGAATATTCGAGCCAGGATCCGATCATCAAGGGACGATATTTTACCGATTCGGATTATTATACGGCGAATAAGGTCTGTGTCATTACAGAGAGCAGCGCGAAAACGCTGTTTGGTAATACCAATGTGATCGGAATGAGTTTTGATTATACGTTGTATGGAGTGACACAGGAATTTACGATTGTTGGTATCCGTAAGGACAACGCATCGAAGCTGTTCGGAATGGGAGGAAACGGTACGGTGACCATGGAGGCACCTATCTCCACAATTTCCGAGGGGTATGGATTCTATGTGGATTACACGGACCTGCTGATCGTCAGTGATGGCGCGGAAAATGCCTCTCAGGTGGCGCAGGATACGGTGCGTCTGCTAGAGAACAGGCATGGTGTCAGAGGACAGAATGTCATCTCTGTACAGAACTTTAATGATATTATGAGCCAGATGGATCAGATCTTAAGCTATATCACTATCTTTGTAGTGTTCGTAGCAGCCATCTCCCTGCTGGTAGGCGGTATCGGTGTTATGAACATCATGCTGGTATCTGTCACGGAGCGTACCAGGGAGATCGGTATCCGGAAAGCACTGGGAGCGAGAACCGGATCCATTCTGCTACAGTTTTTGTCGGAGTCGGCGATCATCACCCTGCTGGGAGGTCTGATCGGTATTACCATCGGAGTGGCAGGAGCTTTTGGCATCTGCAGCCTGATCGGTTTTACCGCAAAAGTAAGCGCAGGAACGGTGCTGGGAGCCAGCCTGTTCTCCTCCGCCGTGGGTATCTTTTTCGGTATCTATCCGGCGAAAAAAGCGGCAAAACTAAGTCCTATCGAAGCTTTACGGCATGAATAATCATAAAAATTAAATCATAATTAAATAAAATGCATAAATAAAGAACCGCAGGTGACAGATTATAAATCCCTGCGGTTCTTTACTTGCTTTTTCATGGGAAAAAATTTATAATGTTTTCTATAGTATGCAGTTTTATGCACAGACGGAGTCCGGGGCCTTTTAACCGCCTATGAGCAGGCGCATGTGGGGTTAGCCCTTTTGCTCCTGGCAACATACATTATTATAGAGGAAAGAACACGTTATGGTAGAATTGGATGTGAAGATTACATCGGGGGACTTATATGATTTTTTATTACGGCACAGCTATAACAGCGTGTCCGGACTTTTGGGAGCGGTGATCGGAGCACTGGGCGTTGTTGTGGGAATTTCCAGACAGTACTGGATCTATCTGATCCTGGGAGTGGTGATCCTGTTATATCTCCCCTGGACGCTTTTTATCAAAAGCAAACAGCAGGTAGCGAACAATCCGGTCTTCAGGGAACCACTGCATTATGTTCTGGATGAGAACGGAATTACTATTTCTCAGGGAGACAGTTCGACCTGCCAGGCATGGGAGGATTGTCTGAAAGCAGTCTCCACCGGGCGCAGCATCATTGTCTATACGGCAAAGAATAATGCAACGATATTTCCCAAAAGCCAGATGCAGGATAAGACAACGGATGTTATCGAAATGATTTCCACGCATATGCCCCCTGCAAAGGTGAAGATCCGCAGCTAGAAATGCCATAGAGCAGAGAGCTTTTCCGGAAAGTAACAACGGCCATTACGGTGTCTATAGAAAGCGTAAGAAAAATGACAACAGGTGATTCAACAGCAAACAAAGAATTTAAAAAAGAAATTATAGAGACTCACAGTGCGCAGGAGACTTTTGCACTGGGACAGCGGATCGGCTTAGAAGCACTTCCCGGGCAGGTCTATACCCTGATCGGTGATCTGGGTGTGGGCAAGACTGTATTTACCCAGGGAGTGGCAGATGGTCTTGGAATTACGGAACCGGTCAACAGCCCCACCTTTACCATTGTGCAGATCTATGAGGAAGGCCGCATGCCTTTTTATCATTTTGATGTGTACCGCATCGGAGATGTGGAGGAGATGGAAGAGATCGGTTACGAGGACTGTTTTTACGGTGAGGGATTGTGCCTGATCGAGTGGGCGAATCTGATCGAAGAGATCCTGCCGGAGCACTACAGACAGGTGACCATAGAAAAGGATCTGGAGAAGGGCTTCGATTATCGCCGGATCACGATTGAGGAGATGACTACAGTATGAAAATATTAGCTTTGGACAGTTCCGGACTGGTGGCAAGTGCCGCCGTCGTGGAAGACAATGTCCTGATCGCAGAGTATACCACAGATTATAAGAAAACACATTCCCAGACATTACTTCCGATGTTGGACGAGATCCGGCAGATGATCGACCTGGATCTTCACACCATTGATGCCATTGCTATCTCCGCAGGTCCCGGATCCTTTACCGGACTGAGAATTGGGACAGCAACCGCGAAGGGACTTGGTCTGGCACTGAATCTGCCGTTGGTAGAGGTGCCGACACTGGAAGGACTTGCATTTAATCTCTGGGGGACGGACAAGCTGGTCTGCCCCATTATGGATGCCAGAAGGAATCAGGTATACACCGGGATCTATGAATTCTGTAAGGCAGAAGCTGAGGCTGGAAGTTGTGAACAGCAGCTTGTGATGCAATGTGTTAAGGATCAGTGCGCATCTCCTGTGGACGAACTGGTGGACGAACTGAACCGCCTGGGACGTGAAGTGATCTTTTTGGGAGACGGCGTGCCGGTATACCGGAGGCAGATCACAGAAGGAATGAAGGTGCCGTTTTCCTTTGCTCCCGCAGCCAATAACAGACAGCGGGCAGCAAGTGTGGCTTCTCTCGGAGCCATTTATTATGCACAGGGTAAGACAGTGACCGCCGCGGAGCATGAACCCGAATATCTGCGTAAGAGCCAGGCAGAGCGGGAACGGGAAGAGCAGGAGAGAGTAGCAAAAGAGGCACAGGCATGAAGATAGAGGTTCGTCCCCTGCGGGATACAGATATCGAAGAACTGAGCCGCATCGAAGCCGCATCCTTCAGTATGCCCTGGTCTGCGGAGGATTTCAGAGGACTGCTTCTAAGAGACTATTGCCTGTATGTGGTAGCGGAGGCCGATGGACATATCGCCGGCTGTGCCGGACTGACGGACAGTTTTCATGAGGGTAATATCGACAACGTGGTAACGGCACCGGAGTACCGGAATCTGGGAGTGGGAAGCAAAATGCTCGAAGAACTTCTGCGACTGGGGGCAGAGCGCGGCATTACGGCATATACTTTGGAAGTCAGAGTGAGCAATGCACCGGCGATCCGTTTATATGAAAAGTTTGGTTTCGTCTCGGAAGGGATTCGTCCCGGATTTTATGAGAAACCTACCGAAGATGCCATGATCATGTGGCGTCGTTAACAAGTATTACCACCACCATCCGGCGATTTATTTGCTATGATAGTGAAAGAGGAAACTGTTTTTACGATCAGAAAGGTGGAAGGTAAGATGCGAAAGTCAGAAAACGGTAAATTAACACAGATACTATGTAACGCCTGCGGCAGAGAATTAAAAGTAGAAAAGGAAATTATCCGGGAGGGATATTTCACCGCAGATGTCCGTTTTGGATATTTTAGCAGGAAAGACGGTATGAGACATGCCTTTGATCTGTGTGAGGACTGCTACGACAGTTGGATCGGCAGATTTGTCATTCCGGTGGAAGAAGTACCGGAGACAGAATTATTATAGATAGAACAACAGATGCTGTGAAGGCAGGATTGCGAGGAAGAATGTTAGACGTTTGCTTATTGGGAACAGGAGGAATGATGCCGCTACCTTACAGATGGCTGACTTCCCTGATGATGCGATATAATGGAAAAAGTATTCTGATCGACTGCGGAGAGGGAACCCAGATCGCCATGCGGGAAAAAGGCTGGAGTCCCAATCCTATTGATATTATCTGCTTTACTCATTTCCATGCGGATCACATCAGCGGTCTGCCGGGGATGCTTCTGACCATGGGAAATGCAGAGCGGACAGAGCCTCTGCTCCTGATCGGCCCCAGGGGGCTTACGAAAGTGGTGGCTTCGTTGAGGGTGATCGCACCGGAACTTCCCTTTGAAGTGAAATGCATTGAGATTACAGAAAATGCCCAGACTTTTTCTTTTGAAGGTTTTCGGCTGGAAGCTTTCAGGGTCAACCATAATGTACTCTGTTATGGGTACAGTATGGTGATTGACCGGGCGGGTCGATTTGATAAGGACAGAGCCATGGAGCAGGAAATCCCCATGAAATTCTGGAGCCGTCTGCAAAAAGGAGAGACCCTGGAAGAGAACGGCAGAGTATTTACACCGGATATGGTATTGGGAGCGGAGCGCAAGGGCCTGAAAGTAACCTACAGTACCGATACCCGACCTACGGAGAGCATCCGACAGAATTCCAAAGGATCGGATCTGCTGATCCTGGAAGGTATGTACGGAGAGCCGGATAAACTGGTGAAAGCCAGAGAACACAAGCACATGACCATGTATGAGGCGGCGAAGATTGCAAAAGAAGCGGAAGTACCGAAATTATGGCTGACCCACTACAGCCCGTCCATGACCAGACCGGAGGAATTCATGGAGGATGTGCGGAAGATATTTCCGGCGACTTATGCGGCGAAGGATGGTTGGACCATGGAACTGAAATTTGATGAGGGAGAGTGAACGATCTTATGAAGAAAACCAACACATCTGTGACTAAGATTACAGTCTTTTTCATTTTCTTACTCGTGCTGGTGGTAGGATATTATGCGTATCTGTCCGGAACGCATCGCACCGAGCAACAGGAAGCGGTGATGTCGGAAATCGACACCGCACTTTCCCGAAACCTCGAGAACAATTATCCTTCGACACCGAAGGAAGTGGTCAAATATTATAACGATCTGATGAAATGTTTTTATAATGAAGACTGCACGGAGGAAGAACTTCAGGAACTGGGGAAAAAGTCACTGCAATTATTTGATGAGGAACTCAGGGAGAACAACGAAGAAGAATCCTACCTCATCCGTCTGCAGGGAGAAGTGCAGAATTATAAAAACAATAAGAGAAAAATAACAAGTGTTTCTCTTGCATCAAGCACAAATGTGGACTATTATACAGCGGATGGATATTCCTTTGCACGAATATCCTGCGGTTACACGATGACGGAAAATGGCAAAAAAAGTACTACCGTCATGGTATATCTGTTACGCAGAGATGACAATCGCAGATGGAAGATCTATGGTTGGGAAACGGCGGACCAGTTGAACAGTAAGCTGGAACAGACAGACAATAATTAGAACAAAGCAGGCAGAAAAATGACAGAGATAGAAAAACAAAAAGACATTTATATTTTGGGAATTGAGAGCTCCTGTGATGAGACAGCGGCATCGGTGGTAAAAAACGGCAGAGAGGTACTTTCCAACGTGATCTCCTCTCAGATTGCCTTACATACGTTGTACGGCGGCGTGGTGCCGGAGATCGCATCCCGGAAGCATATCGAGAAGATCAACCAGGTCATTGAGCAGGCACTTGCCGATGCCCATGTGACACTTGACGATATTACGGCGATTGCGGTGACCTACGGACCGGGACTGGTGGGAGCACTTCTGGTGGGGGTATCCGAAGCCAAAGCCATCAGCTTTGCTACCGGTATTCCTCTGGTAGGTGTTCATCACATTGAGGGACATATCAGTGCTAATTTTATAGAAAATAAGGAATTGGAGCCTCCTTTTATCTGTCTGGTGGCTTCCGGCGGACATTCGCATCTGGTGGTGGTCAAGGATTACGGAGAATATGAGATCATCGGACGGACCAGGGATGATGCGGCGGGTGAGGCTTTTGACAAGGTGGCGCGTGCCATCGGGCTGGGCTATCCCGGAGGACCTAAGATCGATAAGGTATCGAAGGAGGGCAATCCCGATGCGATTCATTTTCCCAGAGCGGCAGTGGCGGAAAACGAGTATGACTTCAGCTTCAGTGGTCTGAAATCAGCGGTGCTGAATTACTTAAACGGCTGCCAGATGAAGGGAGAAAGCTATAATCAGGCAGATGTGGCTGCTTCTTTCCAAAAAGCAGTGGTAGATGTGCTGGTAAGTCATTCACTGCATGCTGTAAAAGCCTATGGCCTGAATAAATTTGCCATTGCCGGCGGCGTGGCATCCAATTCCTCTCTGCGGGCAGCCTTTGAAGAAGAGTGCGGCAAACGAAATATTGCATTTTATCATCCTTCTCCGATCTTCTGCACAGACAATGCAGCGATGATCGGTGTGGCGGGCTATTATGAATATATCAAGGGTGTCCGCAGCGGCTATGACCTGAATGCGGTTCCGAATTTAAAATTGGGAGAACGCTAAGGAGTATTAGCATAAAAGACATTATAGAAAGACTGACATGAATATGATAGACAGAGTAACAGAAGAGTATTTCACAGAAGATTTTGCGGCATATAAAACAGAAAAAGAGGATGGAAACAAGGAAAAACCGCGTTGTACTGCCATTATCCTGGCAGCCGGCAGCGGAAGCAGGATGCACTCCGCAGTGGCGAAACAGTTCCTTCCGTTAAAGGGCAGACCTCTGATCTGGTATGCATTGCATGTGGTAGAAGAGTCAAAGATCATCGATGACTGTATTTTGGTGACTTCGGAACAGGATATTCCCTATGTCCGGGAAGAAATCGTGCAGAAATACCATTTTACGAAGGTGAATATCATTACTTCCGGCGGAGCGGAACGGTATCTCTCTGTGAGCAGGGCATTGCAGCTGATCGCGGACGGACGCCTTAAATGTCCGAATGAGCATGGTTATGTGTTTATCCATGACGGCGCAAGACCTTTCCTGACGGAGAAAATTCTGGAAGACACCTATGCGGCTGCTGTACAGTATCAGGCGTGTGTGGCAGCGGTACAGAGCAAGGATACCGTGAAGATCAGCGATGGCAATGGCTTTGCACTTTCCACACCGGACCGCAGGAGCGTCTGGAATATTCAGACACCGCAGGTATTTGAGACCAGCCTGATCCTGCAGGCGTATGAGCGACTGAAAAACAGGCTTCCAAAGCTGCAGGAGCAGGGTATTCAGGTAACAGACGATGCCAGCGTGGTGGAGATGTTTACCGAGTCCCGGGTGAAGCTGGTGGAATCATCCTATCAGAATATTAAGATCACAACACCGGAAGATATGAAGACAGCCGAGGCATTTCTGGAGGATTAAATCCTTCGTGCCCCGGCTGTTTTATTATTATTCTATTTCTCCCGCATGGCACTGGGAGTTACTCCGTATACTTTCTTTAATGCACGTCGGAAAGTATTGGAATTATTATATCCCACAGCGATATACAGCTCATTTAAGCTGATATCGGTCTCCTGGATCAGTCTGGCAGCCTCCGCCATACGGATATTCTCCAGATAAGTGGAGAAGTTGACCCCGGTCTTTTCCTTGAACATATGGGAAAAATAACTCTCGGAGATCTGAAATTCATCTGAAATCTTGTTTAATCCCAACGAAGGATCTTTGTAATTGTCTTTAATATATTTCTCGATGGTAGAGGATAAGGTGTTGTCGTCCTCTTTATTACTGAAGAGATTGCATAGGGATAATGCAAGATCTTCGCACAATTTGAAGGTAAGGTGCTCATTGAAACGTTCATCCAGTACCTTTACAGCTTCGGGATCCGCATCCTGAGGCAGTGCAAATCTTGCTTTTAATAAAGTGTTACGGATATCTGACAGCAGGTATTTTAACAGGTTGACCGGCAGGGTACGTTCCTCGATATTTTCCTGATGGATCAGGTTGAACATCTCCAATACCTGCGGCGTATTGCCCGTGGAGATGAAGTGGATCAGCTTCGTTGAGATCTCCGGCGGATAATAGAATACATTGGAATCCTTCTTAATAAATTCATACGGGAAGAAAATATAGTTCTTCGTCGTATAACTTACGGCTTCGGAGGCCTGCTGGTAGCATTCCCATACATTCATCAGGGAATCCGTATTGCGACCGATACCGGCGAAGAGCCAGATGTCGTAAGTATCCAGCAGATAATCATGAAGTCGTAAAATACAATTGTTGATCTTCAGGATCAGATCCTTTCCCTCTTCTTCGGAACAGTGCAGCAGAACGGAATAGGTCCGGTCTGAAGGGCTGAAGTAGAAGAGTGGTGTACCGAAGAAATTCTCCAGTGCGGACTCGATGATCTTCTCCAGCTCCTCGACAGATTCCACGCCGCCGGGAAGAGCGTTTTCTACATTATCGCCAAAGTTATTATAGTACACAATATATAACACATTATAATAAGAAGAAGCAGTGATTCCCAGATAGTTTTCCATATAAGCCACCTCATCTTCGGATGTGGCGGTACCGGACAAAAGCTGTCTGACATAAGAGGTACAGATAATCGGACGCTGGCTGTCCACGACCTCCTGCAGATTCTTCTGTACTTCCACAGCAGTCTGTAACTCCTGACCGAGTTCAATAATAGGCTGCACATTCCGACGGGAAAAATAATATACCAGAGAACCGCCGATCACCAGTGCAGACATTGCCAGTAAGATGAAAAATAACTGTGTGCCTCCAAGACCCCCGGTCGCTTTATAGGGAGGAAAACTAAAATAATAAGAATAATTGGTATTATCAGAAGTATATTTCCCTAAAGTAAAAGTCTGTCCGTTCAGACGGATCTGGGCATATCCTTTATTAAAGTCCAGGGAATCCAGCATTTCTGCGGAAATGCTGTCCGGGGTATTTATCGTAAGCACAGTGGAATCATCTTCCGCGGTTACCACCAGAAAATTATCACCATCCATCTGTACACAGTCGAACAGATCTGCCATTTTATCCTGTTCGAAGATAAAGCAGACCTTCGCGTTGGCATCCATATAGTAGAGATTGTTCAGGTCGATGATATACATATAGTATTTTTCACTGTAATTTGGCATGAACTGATCCATAGGAAGAAAGCGGTTCTTGTATTCCGGTTCCGTCATGTAGGAGTGCCACAGTTCCTTTTCGGTAGAAGAGTATTTCTGGATCCAGTTGTAGAACCGCTTTGCGGATATAAAATAAGTAGGATTCAATACATAATCTGTCTCCGGGAAATAGACAAAGGACTCTTTTAACGGTAGAAGCGCCTCTGCATATACGTTTGTTGCCAGAGAATTCTGTAATTCATTCCCCATCTCCGTAAAAGGATAGTAGGTATTATGATAATTCATGACTTTACGGAAGGTGTCGTTCTGCAAAAGCTGCCGGCAATATACCTCCATAATGTTCAGATCGCTTTCAAACAGCTCTGCATTGCTGATCAGGGTTGTCTCGTTCTGCTGATCATAAGAATCACGCGCGTTATTTATCGTAGAACGGTATAAAAAGATGAATAAAACCAGAATGATCAGCAGGAAAATACTGTAAGAGGTTACCATTTTCAGCATTAATGTATTGTTGTGGCTTGTATAATTTGTATCATTAGGG
>OICB01000139.1_pt1 | contig 46967 bp, 45 predicted proteins | sample 1581121 | NCBI WGS metagenome assembly OICB01 (sample SAMEA3882544, study PRJEB24775) | human gut metagenome | biome: human-associated habitat; feature: intestine environment; material: feces | place: Netherlands | collected 2009/2010 | reverse complement strand
GCGCCAAGCATGTGGTCATGTCCGCCCCCTCCAAGGACGACACCCCCATGTTCGTCTGCGGCGTCAACCTGGACAAATACACCAGCGATATGCAGTTTGTCTCCAACGCCAGCTGCACCACCAACTGCCTGGCCCCCATCGCCAAGGTCCTGCACGATAATTTCGGTATCACCGACGGCCTGATGACCACCGTGCACTCCACCACCGCTACCCAGAAGACCGTTGACGGCGTCTCCCTGAAGGATTGGCGCGGCGGCCGTGCTGCCTCCGGCAACATTATCCCCAGCTCCACCGGCGCTGCCAAGGCCGTGGGCAAGGTCATCCCCAGCCTGAACGGCAAGCTGACCGGTATGTCCATGCGCGTCCCCACCTTGGATGTCTCCGTGGTGGACCTGACCGTCAACCTGGCCAAGCCCGCCAAGTATGAGGATATCTGCGCCGCCATGAAGAAGGCCAGCGAGAACGAGCTGAAGGGCATTCTGGCCTACACCGATGAGGACGTTGTTTCCTCCGACTTCCTGGGCGACACCCATACCTCCATCTTCGACGCCAAGGCCGGCATCGCACTGACCGATACCTTTGTCAAGGTCGTCAGCTGGTACGACAACGAGATGGGCTACTCTGACAAGGTCCTCTGCCTCATCGAGCATATGTACAGCGTGGACCACAAGTAAATCGCTTACTACCGAAAGGTTTTCCTTCTTTTTGTTCCGCAGACAGCGCCGCGTCACGCGGCGCTGTCTGCATACAGAGACGCTGCGCGCCGCCTGTACAGAGGGGGAAAGCGCTTCCGGCGGTTTTTGAAAGAAAATCGACAGCGTGACAAATATTTTTCATTTACCCCCTACCATTCCACCGGATTGTATGGTACAATAGGTACAACTTACCTAAGGGTAACGCAAGGGAAAGGAACCCCGCCATGGAACAGAACTCCATTCTGCATACTACGCTGTCGCTGGACAGCGATATCCCCCTCTACGCCCAACTGGTGGGCATCATCAAGCGCAGTATCTCCACCGGCGCCCTGCCGGTGGGCGCCCTGCTCCCCAGCGAGGCCGAGCTCTGCCGCTGCCTGAGTATCAGCCGCAACACCGTCCGTCAGGCCATCGGAGAGCTGGAGGACGAGGGTCTGGTGGTCCGCAAGCGCGGCCGCGGCACCTTCGTGGCCGACCCCGCCACCAACCGCCGGGGTGTCCGCTATTCCTTCACCACCGAGGTCTCCTCTATGGGCAAGGTCCCCTCATCTACGCTGGTGGACTTCGCTGTGGAGGTCCCCAAGCCCACCGTCTGCGAGAAGATGGAGCTGCGGGAGGGAACGCCGGTCTACTGCTTCACCCGTGTCCGCAACGTTGACGGCGAGCCTCTGATCCTGGAGACCAGCTACTACCCTCAGTACATCTACCCCAATCTGACCCGCGATATGCTCCAGACCCACAGCTTTTACAGCCTGCTCTACCATGTGGGCATCGTCCCCTTCGCCGCGGACGAGAGCTATGAGGCCGTTATTCTGGATGACAGCTGTGCCGCCCTGCTGGGTGTGCCCTCCGGCAGCTGTGCCTTTTTCCACCAGCGGCTCACCCGTACGGAGGATGGCCGTATCTACGAGTATACCCGCAGCTACATACGCGGCGACCGGGTCCGCTTGGACGTACATATGCAGAAAAGCGGCATGAACTTCGTCCGCACCATCGACTGAATAGAAAAGCACCCCCGACAGGGGGTGCTTTTTCCGCACAAAGCCCCGCCCGAAGGGCGGGGCTGCGCTGTTTACGACAGCAGCAGGCGTATCAGTACCCGGGCAATGGCATAGCCCAGCACGCCGCCGCCGATGCCGGCGGCTGTGGCCCACACCCGTTTCCGCTTGGCATGGGGCACCTGCTGGCTGTACAGCCGCTGATTTTCCCGGTTCAGGCCTACCAGTGCCTCCGGGTTCCGGGCCGCGACCGCCTGCACGATAGCGTCCGCCATCCGGCGGCTGCCGCCCCTTTCGAGCCGCAGTGTGATGCTGCGCCCGTCATAGGTCAGCAGCTCCACCACGGTGCGCTTTGCCCACAGCAGTTTTAGGTCGTGACGATAGACCCACAGTACATCCGCCAGGGGCAGAACGATGTTCTGCCGCCGCCCGTACAGAAACGCCGTGCTCACCAGCGCGTCAGAGCGCCGGTCGCCCTCAAGATAGTGGAATTCGCTCTCTGCCCGTTCCAGCAGCTTTCCCTTTTTCAGCTGCTTCAGCGTGATATTCAGCTGCGCGGTGTACAAGGCGGCGCTCGCCAGCAGCACAAAGGCGGCCAGCCCGAGGAAGCTGGCTATGAGGGACCAAAAGCTGCTCCCCGTGTCCGGTGTCAGCTCGCTGTCGATGTAATAGTCGCCGTAGGTGTACACAAAGTCCTCGGCGGTCATGCCGACGGCGGCGGCAATATCGTCGATATATGCCTCCGGCGTCTCACAGATCACGCCCACCAGACGTACCGGTGCCGGCGCGGTGGTCTCCGTCAGCGGGATATAGACGGCCAGCTCCGAGGGCGCGGCCGTATCGTCCGGCACTGCGCCGTCACCGCTGTCGTCAGCATAGGTATAGTCCACGATGTCCGCATACCGTGCGTATTCGGCGTCGCTCAGCTGCACCAGATAGCCGTATCCCTCCGTGTCCTCCGCCAGATAGAAGACCAGCTTGCGCCCGTCGCCCAGCGTCACCCGATAGGCCCAGGTGGTCATGTACTGCACGTCGATGTAGTTGTAGTCGCCCAGATAGATCTCGTCCCCGATGGGCACGGCCTCCGCTGCTGCGCTGTCCCGCTGCGCCAGCAGCCCCAGCACGATACACCCCGCCGTCAGCAGGGCCAGTATGCCGCCCACGATCCACCAGGCAGGGGAGTGTCTTACGTATCGGCGCATTTCCATATGTTGCCCCTCCAAATTTGTTGTGGTACGACATATTGTACCATATTCTGCCAGAATGTGCAATATCATTTCCCATAAACGGCATAAAAAACGCACCCCGGGTCTGACCCAAGGTGCGTTTTTACTCACAGTGCCGCTGCGCCGATGATGCCCGCCTCGTTGCCCAGCCGGGCACATTCAATGACCGGCGGTGTCCGGTCGTGCCCGCCGAAGCAGTTGGCCGCCACATACGCCCGTATGGGGGCCAGCAGTCTCTCGCCCTGACGGCTGATGCCGCCGCCGATGAGCACCTTTTCCGGCCCCAGAATGTTCACCAGGTCCGTGATGCCCGCCGCCACGTACACGCAGTAGCGGTCCACCACAGCCTGCGCCGCCGCGTCTCCGGCGGCCGCCGCGTCAAATACGTCCTTCCCGGTCAGCCCCTCACCGTATCCGGCCAGCAGGGACTCCGGCTGCGCCGCGGCCGCCCGCTTTCCCTGCCGTATCAGCGCTGTGGCGGAGGCATACGCCTCCCAGCAGCCCTTCCGTCCGCAGGTGCAGTCCTCGCCGTCCAGCACCAGCACGGTGTGGCCCACCTCCGCGCCGGTGCCGCCCACACCCTCCAGCAGTTGGCCATCGGCCACGATGCCGCCGCCTACGCCGGTGCCCAGGGTGATGAGTATCATGTTCCGGCAGCCCACGGCCCCGCCAGCCACCGTCTCCGCCAGCGCGGCGCAGTTGGCGTCGTTGCTCAGCCGGCAGGGGAGCCCCAGCTGCGCCGTCACCATGCTGCATACCGGCACATTGAACCAGCCCAGGTTATAGGCCCGCACCACCACGCCGTTGGCGCTGTCGCAGGTCCCCGGCGAGCCGATGCCGACGGACGCGCAGTGCGCCGCCGTGATGCCGGCCTTCTCCATGGCCTTCTCCGCTGCGCGGCAGATATCCGCGACAACGGCCTCCGCCGGGCGTTCCGCACCGGTGGGCAGGCTGACCTCCGCCACGATGTGCTGACCCTCGTCCACCACGCCGGCGGCGATGTTGGTGCCGCCCAGATCAATGCCAATACGATACATATGCTGCCTCCTTGCGCTTTCTGTCCCCGCGTTCCGGGGAAATAAACGGGGCGGGCGTATCGCCCGCCCCAAGTGCGTCTCTGTCTCAGATATGGGTCACAAAATCGGTGTTCACCGCCACCGGCCGTGCGATGTCGGAGGACCGGATGCTGCCGAAGATGGTCCGCATGGTGGTCAGAGCCTCCTTGCCGGACACCTCCGGCTCCCGGTCGTGGACCAGCGCGTCCACAAACTCGTCGATGACGCCGGAGTTGGGGGACGTTGTCTCGAAGGCGAAGCTGGTGCGGTTGCCCTCCAGGTCATTGATGATGATAGGGGCCGACGGCTCGCTGTAGATCATCATCAGGCCCTTGGTGCCGTACAGCACCGTGGACTGGCACTCGTGGCCGTACACCGTCCAACTGGCCGCCATGGTGCCCAGTGCGCCGCCGGACATTTTCAGGATGCACAGGGCGTTGTCATCCACGCTGATGAGCTTGCCGTTGTCGTCACGCTTATTCAGGGTGACTACCTTGGCGGTGGTCTCGATGACCTTCTGCCCAAGCAGGTACTGGATCAGGTCCACCTTGTGGATGCCCATGTCGGACAGGGCGCCCATGGCCGCCTTGTTCTTGTCAAAGAACCACGTGCCCTCCAGGGACCAGCCCTCGGGGCCGGAGTTGCCCAGAATGGTGCGGAAGGTGATCACATCGCCGATGATGCCGCTGTCCAGCATTTGCTTGGCCTTGCGGTGCACCGGGTCAAAACGCATGTTGTGGCCCACCATCAGGTGTCTGCCATTGCGCTCAGCGGCGGCCACCATGGACTCGCACTCCGCCAGCGTTACCGCCATGGGCTTCTCCACCAGCACGTGCTTGCCGGCGTACAGCGCAGCCGTGCAGATCTCCGCATGGCTGCGGTTTTCCACGCATATGGACACGGCGTCCACGTTGGGATCATCCACCAGCTCATAGAAGCTGTTGTACACCTTGCCGCCGTACTGCGCCGCCATCTCCTGCGCGCGCTCCATGTTCTTGTCGTAGAATGCGACGATCTCCGCATGGGGGTTGGCTGCATACTCAGGCAGATGGCGCACCTGTGCGATCTTGCCGCAGCCGATAATGCCGACTCGGATCATAAAAAGCGAACCTCCTCTGTCCGTCCTCAAACCGCCGGGCGCCCTGCGCTCCGACGTATGTTTCTGCCCCTATTGTACCAAAAGAAAACGGGAAAGAAAAGTCTTTTTTGCCAACTTTGCAAAATTTTTCACAAAATCTGCGCCGCGATGGTGAGGGCGCAGCCCTTTTGTGCCGTATAGTCCAGCGTTACGCCTGCCGGCAGGCTGAAGCGGCTCAGCGCCAGCAGCGGACCCTTGCCCGTCAGCTTGAACAGCGCCTCCTTGGCCGTCCATATCTCCCAGAACCGCTGGCAGTCGCCGTCGTCCCCGGACCGTATGTACGCCATCTCCTGTTCGCTGCACACCCGGCGCATGAACTTCTCCTGGGCCGAGCGTACCACCTCCACGTCCACGCCTACCGGCGCGTCCGCCGTTACGCATACCGCCCACGGGCCGGAGTGGCTTACGGACACATACACGCCATCCTTTTCCACGCTGGGCTTGCCCAGCTCGTCCCACTGAAGCGGCACGTCCTTCTCCGCGCAGCCCATCGTCTGCGCGAGCATCCGCCGCGCCAGCAGCTCCCCGGCGATGGTGCGCTTCCGGTCGTCCTCGCCGGCGATGTCGGCCACACGCCGCCGCCGCGTCTCATCCATCATGCCTATCACGGTCTGGGCCGCGTCCTCCGTCAGCTCCCGGATGTCAAACCACTGCAATTCCATATCCCGCGCCTCCCGCGTCATATTTTTCGCACCCATTGTATCACATCCTGCCGCGCCGCGCTACTGCTTTTTCGCCGCCGCAGGCTTTTCTCTGTACTTTCCGGTACTTCCACCCCTTGCCCAGGGGACGCGGCGGTGGTATACTATCCCCGTATCTGTAGTTTTCCATGAAAGGAGATGACGCCATGACCCGTGATGAGCTCCGCGCCAAGGCCAACGACCTGCCCCTGCTGCCCGGCGTCTATCTGATGATGGACAAGACCGGCCAGGTCATCTATGTGGGCAAGGCCAAAAAACTGAAAAACCGCGTCAGCCAGTATTTTCAGGACACCGCCAGCCATAATGAGAAAACGAAGATGATGGTGGCCCATGTGGACCGGTTCGACACCATTATCGTCCGATCGGAGTTCGAGGCCCTGGTGCTGGAGAACTCCCTCATCAAGCGCCATCAGCCCCGCTACAACATCCTGCTGAAGGACGACAAGGGCTATCCCTTCGTGCGGCTGGACAGCGGCGACTATCCCCGCTTTACCCTGGTGAACCGCACCGCCGACGACGGCGCGAAATATTACGGTCCCTTCGGCGGCCGGCACGAAACGCGCCTGGCACTGGACGCCGTGTGCGCCGCCCTGCGTCTGCCCACCTGTTCCCGAAGGTTCCCCCGCGACATCGGCAAGGAGCGCCCCTGCCTGAACTTCCACATGGGCCGGTGTGACGGATTCTGCCGCCCGGACGGCCCGGACGCGACGGAATACCGCCGCCGCATGGCCCAGGCCACCGCCCTGCTGGAGGGCAAGCTGCGCGCCGTCACGACCCAGCTGACGGAACAGATGACCGCGGCGGCGGAGGCCCTGGACTTTGAGACGGCTGCCGCCCTCCGCGACCGTGTGCGGGCCCTGTCCGTGCTGACCAAGGACCAGCAAGTCATCGCCGGTATCTGCGCCGACACCGATGTCTGGGGCGCGTATACCAGCCCCGCCCGGTCCGGCTGCGCCATTCTCCACATTGAAGACGGCGATCTCCTGGCCCGGCAGACCGAGGTTTTCCCCGACGCTGCCGACAGCGAGAGCGCCCTGCTTTCCGCTGTGGTGCCCCAGTACTATCTGACCCGCCAGTCTCTGCCCCGTGAGATATTGCTTCCCGCCGCCATCGAGGACGCTGACGCGCTCTCGGCCCTGCTGACGGAGCGCAGCGGCCACGCCGTGGCCCTCCGGGTCCCCCAGCGAGGTCAGCGCCGCGCGCTGCTGGACATCGCCCACCGCAACGCCCGGGAGGAGGTGGAGCGCGTTACCGACGCCGTACAGCGCATTAACGGCACCCTGCGCCTTTTGCAGGAAACGGCTCAGCTGCCGGTCCTGCCCCGGCGCATGGAGAGCTATGATATCTCCCACACCGGCGGCGCGGACCAGGTGGGCGGCATGGTGGTCTTTCAGGACGGCAAGCCGCTGAAGTCCGCCTACCGCCGCTTCCGCATCGAGTCCTGCGCCGGCGCCGACGACTACGGCGCCATGCGTGAGGTGCTCACCCGCCGGTTCCGGCGCTATCTGGACGGCGATGAAAAGTTTGCCCCTCTGCCGGACCTGCTGCTGATCGACGGCGGTCAGGAGCACGCCCGCGTGGCCGAGCAGGTGCTGGCAGGCTGCGGATTGGATGTGCCCGTGCTGGGCATGGTCAAGGACGACCGCCACCGCACCCGTGCGCTCATCACCGCCCGGGGCCATGAGCTGGGTATACAGCAGACACCCGCCCTGTTTGCCCTTATCGGCACGGTGCAGGAGGAGGTACACCGGTTCGCCATCGCCTACCACCACCAGAAGCACACCCGTTCCGCCAAGCGCTCGCAGCTGGACGGCATCCCCGGCGTGGGCGAGGCGCGGAAGAAGCGGCTCCTGCAGCACTTCGGTACCGTCACCGCGGTAAAAAACGCCGCGCTCGAGCAGCTCTCCGCCGTGGTGCCGGAGGCGGCCGCCCGGGCGGTATATGAGAAGTTCCACGGATAAAAAAGTGCCCCCGGCAGCGCCGGAGGTACGTCGTACGCAAAAGAAAAGAGAGACGGCGAAGCCGTCTCTCTTTCGTTGTGTTTACTCGTCCAGGTTCTCGATCAGCTCAGCCAGCGCATCCACAGCTTCCTTCTCATCGCTGCCGTCCGCGATCAGTGTCACTGTGGTGTCCTTCATAATGCCCAGGCTCAGCACGCCCAGCAGGCTCTTCGCGTTGACGCGGCGTTCTTCTTTTTCTACCCAGATGCCGCTTTTGAACTCGTTGGCTTTCTGAATGAAATAGGTCGCGGGTCTGGCGTGCAGACCGACCTCATTTTTCACTGTGATCTCCCGTGTATACATGAACCAGCACTCCTTACGCACATTTTTACTCTCGCGCCAGAGGGTGCAGCGCGCAGAAACTAACCCTCACCATTTCCTATTATACTGGATTACGGCAGGATTGCAATGGGCATTGATACGAAAATCCCGCGATTTGCTCTATAATTCCCACTGCAATTTGTGAAAAATGATGTATCTTGCAGACAAATTCCGGTATTTGTCCAATCGAAAGCTCACATCCTGGCCTCTGCCCAGTCGCTGAGCTGCTCCAAAATGGGCAGCAGTGCCCGGCAACTGTCCGTGGGGCCGTATTCCACCCGCACCGGCACCTCCAGATACTCCCGCCGTGTCACCAGCCCGTCGCGCTCCAGCTCCCGCAGGGCCGAGGCCAGCACCGTGTTGGAGATGCCGTCCAGCTTGCTCCGCAGGGCGTTGTAGCGGATGGCCCCGGCGTTGGCCACGGCGCACAGGATCTGCACCTTCCACTTGCCGCCGATCAGCTGCATGGCGTGGTGCAGCGGACATTTCTCCATACAGGGACAGTCGTAGTGGCTTTGCGGCATGGCCTGTGACATGGTAAGCCCCTCCTTACTTGCCCATAAAAATCTGCGCTCTTGCATTTCTCCAAAGCTATGGTATCATTATAGCAGGTAAGAAAACCGGAGTAAATAGCATGAGGAGAAAATCACAGCCATGAATATCTATCTTCAGGGGCTGACCATGGGTCTGGCCTACGTGGCGCCCATCGGCCTGCAAAACCTGTTCGTCATCAACAGTGCCCTGACGCAGAAGCGCAGCCGCGTCTACATCACCGCGCTCATCGTCATTTTCTGGGACATCTCTTTGGGTGTGGCCTGCTTCCTGGGCGCCGGCGCACTGATGCAGGCGCTGCCCTGGCTGCAAAAGGTCATCCTGGGGCTGGGCAGTCTGATCGTCATCTATATCGGCATCGGCCTGCTGCGGTCCAAGGCCAGTCTGGAGGGCGGCCGGGACGTGAACGTGCCCATATGGAAGCTGGCCGGATCCGCCTTCGTGGTCACCTGGCTGAACCCCCAGGCCATCATCGACGGCACCATGATGCTGGGCGCCTTCCGGGCCACCCTGACCAACGGCGGTGATCTGTTCTTCATCTGCGGCTTCGGCTCCGCCTCGGTGATCTGGTTCCTGACGCTGTCCACCGTTGTCTCTCTGCTGGGCAGTAAGTTCAACGAGAAGGTGCTGAACATCATCAACAAGGTCTGCGGTGCCGTCATCATCTTCTACGGCCTGAAGCTGCTGTACAGCTTTGTCCAGATGATGGGCTGGCTGTAAAACACTTCACAAATCACGTCCTTTCTGTTACAATAAGGCAGAAAGGGCGTGATCTTTTTATGGAACAGAACTACCGGCTCACCATCGCCTACGACGGCTCCCGCTTCTTCGGCTGGGAGCGCCAGCCGGACAAGGATACCATCCAGGGGAAGCTGGAGGCCGTGCTGGGCACGCTGCAGGGCCATCCGGTGAACGTCATCGGCGCGGGCCGCACCGACGCCGGTGTCCACGCCCGGGCCATGACCGCCAGCGTGGTGCTGGACGTGACGGAGACGCCCGACGCCCTCCGCGACTATCTGAACCGCTACCTCCCCGACGCCATCGCTGTCCGGGAGGTCAAGGAGGCCGCGCCCCGTTTCCACGCCCGCTATAACGCCCTGGGCAAGACCTACCGCTACACCTGCCACACCGGGCCGGTGAAGCCGGTGTTTGACCGGAAGTACGTCACCCTGCTGGACTACGATCCGGATGTGGAGAAAATGCGGCAGGCGGCGGCCTATCTGCTGGGTGAAAACGACTTCGCCAGCTTCTGCGGCAATCCGCGCATGAAGAAGTCCACCGTCCGTCTGGTGGACCACATCGCCATTGAGCGCCGGAAGGACCGGGTGATCTTCACCTTCCATGGCACCGGTTTTTTGCAGAACATGGTCCGCATCATGGTGGGAACCCTGTTGGAGGTGGGCCGTGGCTACTGGACGCCGGAGCAGGTGCGTGACATCCTGGCCGCCAGGGACCGCAAGCAGGCGGGCCCCACCGCGCCGCCGGAGGGCCTGTGCCTGATGAAGGTGGATTATTGAGCAAAAAGCATCCGGGCGCTATCCCGGATGCTTTTTGCTGCGTAAAAATGACCTAAGCCAAGGCTTAGGTCATTTTTGTTACATATTGTGGATATCGTCCAGCAGATCGTCCAGCGACATGGTCCGCACCTCGTCCTCGTCGGCCTGGGTGGGCTCGTCCTGGGCGGAGCGCTCTGCGGTCGCCGGCTCCTCCGCCGGCGCGGCGGGTGTCACGGGATCTGCCGGGGTCTTGTCGGGGATGGCGGCAGGCTCGCTGTCGTTGCTCTCCTCGCGGGGCACCAGACGGGGCACCCGTGCCGTGTGCCGTTCCTCGGGGATCAGGGGCTTCGCCGGGGTCCGCGGCGGTTCGTCGTCGTATTCCTCGTCATCGCCGCCGCCCGTGTGGCCGCGGCCGATCAGGAAGCCCAGCAGGAACAGCACCGCCACCAGCAGCACCGCCGCCGCGATGGCCACATACACGGTCCTGACCTCGCCGATCAGCGGCATCGCAATGGTCCCGGGGATCTCCAGCGGCGGTACCTCGGGGATGGTGGCCGGGTCGATGACCTCCACCGTGGGGACAATACCGGTATAGGCCGGCATCCGCAGCACATGGATGGTATAGTTTTGCTTGGTCTTGCCGTCCTCGGCGGTGCCGGTAACCGTGAGCACCGTCTCCGCCTCGGTGGCGGACAGCCGCACCTCGCCGGTGCCGGTGATGCCCTGAGCCTTTTCATCCTTTGCCGTGGCGGCGATGGTCACCTGCTTCGTCTCATAGGGGACGTAGGCGATGTAATCCGTCACCGTGGGCGTGAACGCCGGGGACAGCGTGGCCCCCTCCAGCGTCAGGGCGGCGATGGACGCGTCGGTGGAGGGTTTGTAGTTGGGATCCTGCTGGCGTGTGGCATCGATGGTATAGCTCTTGGTGGCGCCGTTGGCCGCCGTGACCTTGATGGTCACGGTGTTGACACCCACCGCCAGCTCATTGCCGCTGACAGACACCGTAGCGCTGTTGTCGGCCTTTTTGTAGTTCAGGTCCAGCTTTTCCACCGCGAAAGGCACCGTGCAGGTGTAGTACGTGGTGCTGCTGGAGAAGGACGGGCTCAGCGTGGCGTTGGAGCAGCTCAGCGAACTGAGGCTGCAGTTGCCGCTGGGTGCCGCGCCCACCTTGCCGGACCAGCTGGCGCTGTCCAGACTGGTGTCGCTGTTGCCGTCGGACACCACGATGTTGGAGAACGTGGCGGTCAGGGCGTCGCCCTCCTTGGCGCTGCCGGACACCTTCATCTTGATGGTGACCAGTCCGCCGCTGGAGCTGGACGTGCCGTAAACGCTGAACTTGTTGTTGTTGACCACGATGCTCCATCCGCTGACGGAGCAGTTGTAGTTGGTGAAGGACAAATTGCCGCTGTAGCTCAGGTCGGCGGTCAGACCGTAGACCTTGTTGGGCACGGACAGCGTCAGCGTGACGGTGTCGCCCGCCTGTGGGGCGGCGGTGCCGGTCAGCGTCGCCCCGGCGGCGTGGGCCTGCACGGGCAGCAGCGTGACCACCAGCAGCAGCGTCAGCAGCGCGGAGGCCGCGGCGCGGAACAGTTTGTTTTTCATAGGATGTTTCCTCCTCAGCCGATGGTGCGCTGGCCCACGGTGACCTGGGCGGCCTGCACCACGTCGGTGATGGTGACCTTGCCGTCGCCGTTGATGTCCGCTGCCTTGGCATAGGCGCCGGACAGGCTGCCGGAGCCCACCACGGACTTCTGCAGCTTGACCACGTCGGTGATGGTGATCTTGCCGTCGCCGCTGACGTCGCCGGTGACCACGATGGTCACGGTGGCGGAGCTGCTGACAGCGGTCATGCCGGTACCCACGAGGCCGGAGGTCACTTTGGTGCTGCCGCTATAGATGGTGTAGCCCGCGCTGTTCATTGCGGAGACAGACGTGCTGGGCGATACGCCGGTCAGATAGTTGCCGGAGGGCTTGGGCGTGTTCGTACCGGTGTTTCCGCCGGTACTGCCGCCGGTGCCGCCGCCGCTGTTGGCCGTCTTGGTAAACACGGCGGTGTAGGTGACGTTGCCCGCGGGCATATACGTCATGTTCTCCACGAACCGGTTGCCGCTGCCGTCCACCCAGTGGCTGAAGCTGTACACATAGTTCTTGTCCGCCGCCTTGACGGGGTTGGAGGGTGCGACGATCAGGTCGTTGGCGGAGAGCTGGCGGCTTCTGATCACCTCGCCGTCCACCTTAAAGCTGACGGTATACAGCGTTCCGAACTGGGCGGAAAGCGTGTGGTTCTCCGCTGCCACCATGGAGTTCTCATAGACCTGTCTGCCGTCCTTGGTGAACCAGCCGACAAAGCCCGCACCGGAGACCTCGGGCAGCTTGCCGTAGACGTCGCCCAGCGAATAGGTCTTCGTAGTCACCTGCGTATTGCCGTTCATGAAGGTAACCGTGTACGCTTCCTTGTCAAGGCCGCTGGGCGTGTTGCTGTCCTTGGCGCCTACCGTAAATCCGGTGGACAGCAGCTCCTCTTCCTTGCCGTCACTGCCGGTGCCGCTGATGGTCATCGTGTAGCTGCCCTGTGTCAGTTTGCTGAATGTCGCCTGACTGTCCAACTCCCACAGGTCGAACCAAGTCTTACCGCTGCCGTTGCCTGTGGCCGTAAAGCCGCCGGAGCCATTTACTTTGCTCACTTCCACCACTACGGTGCGGATCCCCTGCGTGCAGGAGATCACGCCGCGGAGGGGGAAGGAGGAGTTGCCCTCGGTCAGAACATGGGAGATCGTCCCACCGATGCCGTCGCTATCCTTGCAGCCGGGGTAGAACAGGCCGGTCAGCGTCCATGCGTCCCTACCGGTGGCCTTGTTCAGCGCCCACCGCGCCGCCTTGTCGCTAGCCTCCGTCATCCCCACCGTATAGGTGGTAACGGTGGTGGTGGGGTTGTTCTTCAGGTCCTCGTCGACCATCTCCCCCACGACTTCCACCGTAATATCCTCAAGTGACTTGCCGGTAAGCACCTCCACAAGAAGCAGGATTTCCTCCTCTGTAAAGGATACGTTTTCGTCATCACTGCTTAGCTTTTTGATAAGGGCATTTATATCCTCGTCCTTCATGCCCTCGCTGGCAAGCTTATCCTTTATCTCCTCGGTATAGTCCTCCTCCGACTTGCCTTCGATGCTCGCCTCGAACAAATCATTCAGTTTTGTCTCCAGCCGAGTACCAAAGTCGTTCGCCAACTCGCTGGTATACTGACCATCCTCGGTAATGCCCTTACTGATCTCGACCAGCTTCGCGGCAATCAGGTCATCCCTGTTCTGGCCGTCCGCTGTGACATCCGCACTGGTCACCGTCACGGTCACATACTGCTTGGTGCCCACATTCTGCAGGGTGTAGCCGCTGCCGCCGCCAAGGATCCAGAACTGATTATTGCTGGTGGAGGCCGCCTCCAGCACCAGCTTGCCGCCGGAGACGGACAGCCGCTGGCCATCGTCGTTGGTCAGTATGTAGTACCCATTGTTGTAATAGGTCAGCCGCAGCATCATGGCGTCAGCCGCCGCCGTCAGCGTGGAGACGCTCTTTCCGAGGCCGTGGTTCTGTTCGCCGTTGTTATTGTAGAGCAGGGTGTACTTTCCCTCGGGGATGTCCGGGTCGGAATGGGTATAGCGCATCACCAGCGCGTCCGCCGGCTCGTTCACGTGCAGGCGGCTATACACCGAGGTCTGCACGCCGCCGCTGTTGATGTTGAAATATGCCATGGAGCGCCCATAAATGCCGTACTTCTTGGCGGTCAGCGTCTCCATGTTGTCCTCGTCCCACTTGCCGTTAGTGTCCAGCTTGCTGCACTCGGCGTAGATGGCGGCGATCAGCTCCGCCTCGCTCTGGTTCTTGAAACCGCCCAGCGCCTTGAAGGCGCGGCAGATGACGCCGGTGGCGCCGCTCATGCCGTCGGTGTTTTTGGTGGAACCATAGGTGGCGCCCACGCCGTGATGGACGCTGCGGCTCCAGAACACGTTTTTCAGCGCGTTGGAGTAGTTGTCAATGTCGAAGCCCTTGTACTGCCCTTCCACATTGGCCACAAGCTGGGTGTACTGGGTATCTCTCCAGAAATCCGTCTGCGCCTGAGCAAACTCGGTGCGGTTGTTCCGACCGATCTCCTGCCATGTGTTCTTGAAGTTGGAGCCGAAGCCGGGGTAGTACTGGCCGCTGGTGTTGTAGGCGTAGGCGTTGTACAGCCTGTCGCCGAACCCGCGGTAGACGGCGCTGTCGGACTTCTTCAGCCAGTCCATAAAGCTGGTCACCGTCTTCTCCACGAACATATACAGGCCGTAGGACGTGCCGCCGCTGTCGCCGTCCACGTTGGAAATGCGGCCCGGATCCGCGTTGGTGCCCGTCTCGTAATACTGGCTCAGCGAACCGAGATCGATTTCCGTCCACGGTTTGCTGGCAGCCAGCAGTATGGTGGTCAAACAGCTCACCGCCATCACCGCCGCCAGGATCAATGCCATTCCCCGTTTCGTCCTCTTCATGTCGATACACCCTGCCTTATCTCTAAGTTGTATGGGAAGCGCCGGCGGCGGGAAGGCCCCTCCGCCGATTTACATAACAATAGTCATGTGTAGTATACCATCGGTCTGCGTCGTTGTCTACCAAAAAAACGAGAAAAACACAAAAAATATGAAAATTTTGTCACCGGCGCCACAAGATTTGGGTGGATTTATGGCGCGGAATGGCGTATAATGGCCGCAGGCTGACAAAAATACGCAAGGAGAAATCAATTTATGTCAACGAATACGAAAAAGAAACACGGCACCGGCGCGGCGGTGGTACTCATCGTGCTGTGCCTGCTGGCGCTGGGCACGCTGGGATATATCATCTGGCGGCAGTTTAATCCCGTGGTGCCGGAGACGGCGGCGGGCTATGTGGCCGCCGCCGGGACCACCGCCCCTGTGTATGACGAAAACGGGGCCCAGCTGGGTTCCCTGGTCCGCGGTGCGGAGGTACAGTACGTTGTTGAGGACGCCGAGGACGGCGCGGACCGCGTCCGCGTGGTCAACGGCGAGGGCTACGCCTATCTGGACGCGGCCAACCTGACCGCGGACTACAACGGCGCGGTGCTGACCGATACCGTCTACGCCCTGCGGGGCATGAGCCTGACGGACGAAACGGGCGCGGTCCCCGGCTGCGCGGTGGAAAAGGGCATGGCGCTGACCGTCACCGGCTTTGACGGCCTGGACGAGAACGGCGAGGTCCTGCGCTGGGCCGTCAGCTGTGACCGGGGCGAGGGGTACATCGACGGAGAGAACGTCCGCATGACGGAGGAGGAAGCGCTGGCGCAGTATGACGACGCGCTCTACCAGCGCCACGCCGCGCGGGGCGACGCCTGGGGCGGCGGCGACGCGGCCGACCTGGACTACTACCCCACGGAGAAGCCGGCCTTCACGGACAATGTGATGCCCGACGAGGTGCGGGCCCTGTACCTGAACGGCAGCGCCATTCAGTACGCGGACAGCTATATCCGGCTGGCCCAGGGTACGGGCATCAACGCCTTTGTGGTGGACATCGTGGACGGCACGGCGGTATCCTACGCCTCCCCGGTCATGCAGCAGTACAGCCCGTCCGCCTACGCCGCGGCTCAGGACACTATGGAGGGCTTCAAGGCCAACGTGCAGAAGCTCCGCGACGCCGGCTACTACGTCATCGGCCGCATCACGGTGTTCAACGACGCCCACCTGGCCGCCGACCACCCGGAATATGTCATCTCCGACCTGAACGGCACGCCCCTGAAGATCAGTTCCATGTACTGGCCCAGCGCCTACAACCGCACCGTGTGGCAGTACAAGGTGGAGCTGGCGCTGGAGGCCGCCGCGCTGGGCTTCAACGAGATCCAGTTTGACTACATCCGCTTCCCCGACGGCGCGTATAAGTACGAGCAGGCGGGTACCATCGATTACAAAAACACCTACGGTGAGAGCAAGGCACAGGCGGTCCAGCGGTTTCTGATCTACGCCGCGCAGCGGCTGCATGACGCCGGGTACTACATCTCCGGCGATGTGTTCGGCGAGTGCGCCAACGCCTATGTGACGGCCTGCGGTCAGTACTGGCCGGCCATCAGCTCCGTGGTGGACGCCATCTCCGGTATGCCCTACCCCGACCATTACAGCGCCCAGGGGGACTATAAGCCCTGGGAGCACCCCTATACCACGGTCCACAACTTCGGCGAGAGCGCCATGGCCCGCCAGAGCGAGACGGCCTCTCCCGGCGCGGTACGCACATGGATACAGTGCTACAACGCCATACGGGAGCCGTATAATCACTACGGCGCGGCAGAGCTGGCCGATGAGGTCCGGGCCCTCCGCGACGCCGGGTGCACCGGTGGCTTTATGACCTGGAACGGCGCGTCCGACATCGACAAATACGCCGAGGTCATCTCCGCCCTGAGCTGATATGAACGCAAAAAAGAAAGCCCGCATGGGCTTTCTTTTTTGCTTATTGCGCTTCCATGGCCTTCTGGGCAAAGCTGTTGTCCACCAGCTTGTCGAAATCCACCCACTGGTCCTTCTCCAGCTCGCCGGCCTCGGTCATCACCGTCTCCAGCCGTTCCAGCGCCGACCGCGCCATCATCGGCCCCGCGTTCCAGGCATCGATCTGCCGGTGCCGGGCGGTAACGGCCTCCAGGGTATCCAGGTCCGTATCCGGGAACTGGTCGATGATGGCCTCCGCCACCTCCCGGTCTGTGTGGTCCACGATCCACTGTTGCGCCCGCGCGATGGCGTTGGCAAAGCCCTGAATGACCTCCGGATGCGCCGTCATATAGCTCTGGCTGGCGAAATAGGCGGTGTAGGGGATCTCCCCGGACTCCTCGCCGATGGAGCAGAGGATATACCCGTGTCCGGCGCGCTCTACCTCCGTGGCGGTGGGCTCAAACAGCGTCACATAGTCCCCCTGTCCGCCGGTGAAGGCCCCGGCCATCATGTTGAACTGCACCGAGGTGTCCACCACCGCGTCCTCCTGGGGTACGATGCCGTGCTGCTTGAGGACGTATTCCAGCGTCATCTCCGGCACGCCGCCCTTGCGCCCGCCGATGATGGTCTTGCCCTTCAGGTCGTTCCAGTCGAAGGCCTCGTCACTGCGGCCCACCAGGAACGAGCCGTCCCGCTTGGTCAGCTGGGCGAAGATCACCGGCAGATCGTCCTTGCCCTGCGCGTGGATATAGATGCAGCTCTCCGGCCCGGCCAGGCCGATGTCCGCGCCGCCGGATACCACGGCGGTCATCACCTTGTCGGCGCCGCCGCCGTTGCTCAGTTCAATGTCCAGCCCCTCATCGGCGAAGAACCCCTGGCTCATAGCCACGTACTGCGGTGCGTAGAACACCGAGTGCGTCACCTCGCTGAGCCGGACCGTGACATTTTTCGCCTCCGTGCCGGCGGTATCGCCGGTATCGGTCCCCGCGCCGCAGCCGGTCAGCAGGCTGAGCGACAGCAGCGCGGCCATACAAATGCAGATAAGTTGTTTTTTCATGCACGTACCCCCCATAGATGATTTAAGAATGCTTCCGCCCGCAGCACCAGCAGGTACATTCCCACCGCCGCCAGCCCCAGCACCAGCACGCTGGCCATGACCAGGTCCATGTTGAATACCTGGGAGCCGTAGACGATGAGATACCCCAGCCCGGCCCGGGATACCAGGAACTCGCCCATGATGACCCCCACCCAGCTGAGGCCCACATTCACCTTCAGCGTGGAGAACAGCGTGGGACAGTTGGCCGGGAACACCAGCAGCCACAGGATCTGGCGCTTGTCAGCGCCCAGCGTCCGCATCAGCCGCAGCTTCTCCGGGTCGGTGGTGCGGAAGCCGGTGTACATACTCAGGATGGTGACGATGAGTGAAATGGCCAGCGTCATGGTGACGATGGCCCCCATGCCCGCGCCCATCCACACGATGAAGATGGGCCCCAGGGCTGTTTTCGGCAGTGCGTTCAGCACCACCAGGTACGGGTCCAGAATGCGGGCGGCGGTGTCCGACCACCACATGGCCACGGCGATGGCCGTGCCCAGCACTGTCCCGGCGGTAAAGCCCAGCACCGTCTCACCGATGGACACCGCCGCGTGGTGCCACAGCTCGCCGGAGGCGCACAGCCGCCACAGGGTCTGCACCATGCGGCTGGGACTGCTGACCAGAAAGCCGTCGGACAGCCCCAGCCGGCAGCTGAGCTCCCACGCGGCAAACAGCCCCGCCACCAGCGCGATCTGCCAGATACGCACCCGGCGCTTTTCGCGGCGCACGGTCCTCAGGTACGCCGCACGGCGGGGCGAAGGCGTTTTCTCAGGCATGAACGTCCAGCTCCTTCCATATGGCGTTGAAGTACCGGTGAAATTCCGGCGTGTCCCGGCGCTCCAGCGGCGGCAGACCACGCAGCGCACCCATGTCCATCTCCGCCTTCACCACGGCGGGGCGGCGGGACAGCACCACCACCCTGTCGGACATACTCACCGCCTCAGCGATGTCATGGGTGACCAGCAGGGCCGTTTTGCCCTCCTGCTGCAATATGCGCCAGATATCCGCCGACACCGCCAGCCGTGTCTGGTAGTCCAGGGCGGAAAAGGGCTCATCCAGCAGCAATATCTCCGGCTCAGTGGCCAGGGTCCGGATCAGGGCGCAGCGCTGGCGCATACCGCCGGAGAGCTGGCAGGGCCGCTTTTTGGCAAAGGACGCCAGCCCATAGCGCTCCAGCAGCCGGGACACGTGTGCATAGGCCGCCGGGTCCTTCTCACCACGGACCGTCAGCCCCAGCGTCACGTTGTCCCATATATTCCGCCACTCGAAAAGCTGGTCCCGCTGGGGCATAAAGCCGATCTTTGGCGACGTGCCCTGTACCGTCCGGCCGTCGATCTCGATAGCGCCGCCGCTGAGGGGCTCCAGACCGGCAATGGCGCTGAGCAGGGTGGATTTGCCGCAGCCGGAGGGCCCCACTAAACTGACGAACGCGCCCTCCTCCACCGTGAAGGACACGTCCCGTACCGCCTCCACCTCGCCGTCCGGGGCTTGATAGCAGGCGGCGGCATGACGGAGCGTAATGCTCATATCCTATGTGACCTCCTGTCGGGAATGATGGGAGAATTCTCTCCGTGGTCATTCTACGCAGGAGGGACCCTCGGGGTGCCCTACGGCAGCAGATACGGTGCCAGCAGTGCCGCCAGTCCCGCTGACAGCGCCGCCTGCACCGCCTTGGCCGGCACATACAGCCGCAGGGAGATGCCGCTGCCCGCCGTCACCGCTGCCGTCTGGCAGTGGACGCTGAGCCCGCCCCAGCCCAGCAGCGCCGCCGCGGTGACGAAGCCCCGGCGGTCCGGCGTCAGGCGCAGGATGCCGTTGGTCAGCTCCAGCACCCCCGCCGCCAGCGGCGGCAGGGGACCGATGAGCCCCTCCGCCAGGCGCAGCAGCACCAGAAAGAACACCACGAACCCGCACACCCGGGCCATGGCGGACACCGCCCCCTCCACCGCCCGAAGAAACTGCCCCGTCAGTCCGGCCCGCGGCGGCACAGGCCGTTTCGGCATGGCGGTGACGGGCAGTGGGCGGCGGCAGAACAGCAGACCCGTCAGCAGCGCGGCGGCGCAGTGCAGCAGATACAGCCAGGCTCCCGTCCGGGCGCTGCCGAATACCGACACCCCGGCCACGCCGATGGCAAAGGCCGGGCCGGCGTTGTTACAGAACGTCAGCAGCCGCGCCCCCTCGGCAGGGGACAGCTCCCCCCGGCGCACCAGCTCCGCCGCCGTCCGCGCCCCCACAGGATAGCCGCCTACCAGCCCCAGCAGCAGGGCGGCGCACCCCGCGCCGCCGCAGCGGAAGAGCCGCCCGAAGGGGCGTGCCAGCGCCCGGCCTGCCGCCTCCGCCGCCCCCAGCGCCACCAGCAGGGACGAGACGGCAAAAAACGGGAACAGCGCCGGTATCACCGACGTCAGACACAGCTGTACGCCGTCCCGCACCGCCTGGGCCGCCGTCTCCGCCTGCCGCAGCAGCAGTATCGCCAGCGTCCCGCTGCCCAGCAGCGCCAACATGCGCTTTATCATCACCATCACCGGTCCCCAGCCTATGCGCGCCGCCGCCGGGAAATACCCCGCCCCGGACAGGCAAGTTCCGGTGCGTCCGCGCATAGCGTTCTGTATCATCCGCAGGGAGGTGACGGTGTGGTGGGACTGAAAAAGAAGCTGGCCCAGGTGGGCCAGGAGGCGCTGGAGCGCCTGGAGCTGCCGGTGAACATCGCCGCCGGCGTGGCCCGGATCGAGCTGCTGGGCAACCGGGAACTGTATATGGACCGGCACCGTGGCGTGCTGGCCTACACCACCGAGGCGGTGGACGTCAACGGGGGCGGCGTGGTGGTCCGCGTCCGGGGCCAGGACCTGCAGCTGCTGGTGATGACGGAGCAGGAGCTGCGGATCACCGGAAAAATATCCGGCATCGATCTGGTGGAGTAAGGGGGATCGCCGTGTACCGTAAAGCAGTGAATTATCTCCGCGGTCAGGCGGTGGCTGAGGTGGTCTGTACCGCGCCGGAGCGCGTGGTGAACCTGTGCGCCGCCCACGGCATTCCCTTCTGGGACCTGACTTGGCTGACGGAGACATCCTTCCGCGTGACCACCACCCTGTCCGGTGCGCGGCGCCTGGCCGAGGTGACGGCGGACATCGGCGCACAGGTGACCGTGTGCCGAAAGTCCGGCGCGCCGGAGCTGTGGCGGCGGTGCAGGCACCGGTATGTGCTGCTGGCGGCGGCGCTGGTGCTGCCGCTGCTGCTGGCGGTGGGCAGCGCCTTCATCTGGGACTTCGAGGTCACCGGCAACGACACCGTCCCCACGGAAAGCGTATTGCAGGCACTGGAACGATGCGGTGTGCGCGTGGGCACGCGCGGTGTGGGTCTGGACCAGGACGAGCTGCGGAACCGGGTGCTGCCGCTGCTGCCGGACGTGGTGTATCTGGCGGTGAACGTCAGGGGCTGCACCGCCCATGTGCAGGTGGTGGAGCGCGTCCGCCCGCCGCATCTGTACCGGGACAGCGACGTGCAGAGCATCGTGGCGGCCAGAGACGGGCTCATCACGAAGATCGAGGCGCTGGACGGGGTGACCTGCGCGGCGGTGGGCGAAACGGTGCAGGCGGGGCAGGTGCTGCTGTCCGGGGTGGCTGACTCGCCCCGGGGCTGCCGGTATATGCGGGCCACCGGGCGGATCTGGGCCCGGACATGGTACGAGTGGACGGTGCCCGTACCTCTGGAGACGGTGCTGAAGGACGGCACGGAGCCCGTGAAGACCCGCACCCATACCGCGCTGGACCTCGGACGGCACCGAATTGCGCTGCCTGCGGGGGACAGCATATTGCAGGGCCGGGAAAACTGTGATAAAATAATACGATACCGTGGGATACAGCTTCCCTTCGGGCTGCGCCTGCCGGTAACGCTGGTAACCGAGACGGTGGCCGAGCGCGCGGTGTACGACGGTGAACGTCCGGAGGATGAGGCCCGCGCCGAGGGACAGAAGCAGCTGGAGGCCCAGTTGGCGCAGACCATCGGAGACGATGGCCGTGTTCTGAAAGCGGACGTATCCGCCCGGCGGCAGGGCGCGTACCTTATGGTGACGCTGCGGGCGGAGTGCGAGGAACAGATCGGCGTGGACGCGCCGCTGACTATAACAAGCGATACAGGGAGGTAAACCCAAAACATGGAACAACGTATCGGTATTGAACGCATGGAGGAGGCCGTCAATCTTTTCGGCTCCTTCGACGAGAATATCCGGCTCCTGGAGGCGGAATTTCAGGTGCAGGCGGTGAACCGCGGCGGCGAGATCGTGGTGTCCGGCGAGCCGGAAAACGTAATGCTGGCGGTGAAGGCCGTGCAGGCGCTGCTGACCCTGTCCAATAAGGGCGAGACGATCACCGACCAGCATGTGCGCTACGTCATCGGGCTGGTGCGCTCCGGTCAGGCCGAGCGCATCAGCGAGCTGACCCAGGATGTGATCTGCATCACCAGCAAGGGCCGGCCCGTCAAGCCCAAGACCATCGGCCAGAAGGAGTACGTCAACGCCATCCTGAAGCAGACCGTCACCATCGGTGTGGGCCCTGCCGGCACCGGCAAGACGTACCTGGCGGTGGCGGCGGCGGTGGCCGCCTTCCGGGACAAGCAGGTGAACCGCATCATCCTCACCCGTCCGGCGGTGGAGGCCGGCGAACGGCTGGGCTTCCTGCCCGGCGACCTGCAATCGAAGGTGGACCCCTATCTGCGCCCGCTGTACGACGCGCTGTTCGATATGCTGGGGGCGGAGACATACCAGAAGTATCTGGAGCGCGGCAACATCGAGGTGGCGCCCCTGGCCTATATGCGCGGGCGGACGCTGGACGACAGCTTTATCATTCTGGACGAGGCCCAGAACACCAGCCGCGAGCAGATGAAGATGTTTCTCACCCGCATGGGCTTCGGCTCCAAGGTGGTCATCACCGGCGATGTGACCCAGATCGACCTGCCCACCGACAAGGTCAGCGGTCTGAAGGAGGCCATGAAGGTGCTGCGGGACGTGGAGGGCGTGGCCATATGCAGGCTCACCAAGGAGGACGTGGTGCGCCATGTGATGGTGCAGCGCATCATCGAGGCCTACGCCAAATTTGAGGAGAAAAAGAAATGAAACGACACTATATCCCGGTGACCGCCGATGTCCCCGGTGTCAGCGAGGGCACACGCAGCTTTCTCCGCAGGGTTATCCGCACAGCGCTGGCCGAGCAAGGGGTGGACTTCCCCTGCGAGGTGGATGTGCTGGTGACCGGCGACGCGGGCATCCACACCATCAACCTGGAGATGCGTGGGGTGGACCGCCCTACGGACGTGCTGAGTTTTCCGGAGTTTGAACTGACTCCCGGCGAGCTGCCCGGCGCGGAGGACGCCGACCCCGGCACCGGCTATGTGCCCCTGGGGGACATGGTCGTCTCTCTGGAGCGCGTGAAGGCGCAGGCGAAAGAATACGGCCACGCCAACCGCCGGGAGTTGGCCTATCTGGCGGTACACTCCGTGCTGCACCTGCTGGGCTACGACCACCTGGACGAGGGCCCCATGAAGGCCCAGATGCGCGAAAGAGAAGAGACCATCATGTCCGTGCTGGGTCTGGAACGAAAATAACGCTGCACGAAAATTGCTCAAACGAAAGAAAGTTGAGGATCACCTATGAACATCACAAAAACCGCAATGATCACCGTGTGCGGACGGCCCAATGTGGGCAAGTCCAGCCTGACCAACGCCCTGGTGGGCGAGAAGATCGCCATTGTTTCGGACAAGCCCCAGACCACCCGCAACCGCATTTACGGCGTGGTGAACCGGGGCGATACCCAGTATGTGCTGCTGGACACGCCGGGCCTGCACAAGCCCCGTTCCCGGCTGGGGGACTATATGGTCAAGGTGGTGCGGGAGAGCCTCAGCGACGTGGAGTGCGCGCTGCTGCTGGTGGAGCCCATCCCCCATGTGGGCGAGCCGGAGAAGGTCCTTTTGCAGCGCATCCGGGAGGAGCAGCTGCCCTGCGTGCTGTGCATCAACAAGATCGACACGGTAGAGAAAAAGGAGGCCCTGCTGGAGGTCATCGCGGCGTACAGCGCGGCCTATGACGGCTTTGATGCCATCATTCCCATCTCCGCCCGGACCGGCGATGGCCTGGATGAGCTGATGCGGCAGCTGTCCCAATACGCCCAGGAGGGCCCCCAGCTGTTCCCCGACGGCATGACCACCGACCAGGCGGACAGCCAGGTGTGCGCGGAGATCGTCCGGGAGAAGATGCTGCGCTGCCTTGACAAGGAGATCCCCCACGGCACGGCGGTGGAGGTGACGAAGTTCTCCGAACGGGAGGACACGGGCATCATCGACCTGGACGTGACCATCTACTGCGAGAAGGCCAGCCACAAGGGCATCATCATCGGCAGAGGCGGCGAAATGCTCAAGCGCATCAGCTCCGCGGCCCGTCGGGATATTGAGAAATTCATGGGCACGAAGGTGTACATGGAGACGTGGGTGAAGGTCAAGGAAAATTGGAGAGATAATCCGAATTTCATCAGAAGTCAGGGCTACAACGAGGAGTAAGGCTGCGGTCACAGCATGCACTCCGGCCAGTTTTCCTGCGAGCGGAGCGAGCCGCCGCGCATGCGGCCTGAATTCGAAGAATTCCGTAGGCGGAATTCATTTCCGCCGTAAAGCGATAAAATGCGGGGTCCCCGCTCGATGGGACATCGAGTGGGGCAAACTGGCGAGATAATCCCAACTTCATCAGAAGTCAGGGCTACAACGAGGAATAACATCAACAAATTTCCAGCCATAAAACCGGCGAAAGCTCCCATGCTAACGACATGGAGGTGTTCGCGTGGACTACTGGGAATTATTTTTGGACACTGGCGCGCCGGAGGCGTATCTGCTGTACCGCGGGGCCCAGGAGGCTGTATGCAAAGTGGAAAGACCGTGACCGGCGGCGTGGTGCTGCGGGTCACAGACACAAAGGAGACAGATCGGATATTGACGGTGCTGACGGCGGACCGGGGGAAGATACCCCTGATCGCCCGGGGTGCGCGGCGAAAGAACAGCCGCCTGGCGGCGGCCTGCCAGATGCCGGCCTATTCCGAGCTGACCATTTTCAAGCGGGGCAGCTGGTATATGCTGGATGAGGCGTCGCCCATCGAGCTGTTCGACGGGCTGGGCCGGGACATCGAGCTGCTGGCGCTGGCGGCGTGGTTCTGTGAGCTGACGGAGGCGGTGTGCGCCGAGGAGACGCCCTGCCCTGAGATACTGTCGCTGCTGCTGAACGCCCTGTACGCCCTGTGCCGCACGGGGAAGGACCCGCGGCTGGTGAAGGCGGCGTTCCAGTTCCGACTGATGGCGCTCTCGGGCTTTGAGCCGCTGGCGGAGGAATGCGCCGTGTGCGGAACGGCACAGCCGGAGGGACCGGTGCTGGACATCTCCGGCGGATTTGTGGCGTGCGGAACGTGCAGGGGCCCGGAGCGCAGCTTCCGGCTGCCGCTGACCGAGGCTGGTCTGGCGGCGCTGCGGCACGTGCTGTACGCGGACCCCAGGCGGCTGTACAGCTTTACGCTGGAGCCGGGCGCCCTGCAGGCGCTGGATCAGGCGGGCGAGGCGTTTATCGCCGCCCAGCTGGAGCGCGGGTTCCGGACGCTGGACTATTACAAGGCCCTGTTGGGATAACAGGAGGACATACATACATGAGCGAGTTATTTGAGAAATCTATCCGCACACTGGAGCTGCCGGCGGTGCTGGAGCTGCTGGCGCGCCATGCGGTCAGCGACGAGGCCAAGGCCCGGTGCCTGCGGCTGCGTCCTGCCACAGACGCGGCGGCGGTGGAGCACCTGCTGGATGAGACGGACGCGGCCAAGACGCGGCTGGGCCTGCACGGCAGTCCGTCCTTTGCGGGCGTGAAGGACGTATCCCAGGCACTGGACCGGGCGGACCACGGCGGCGTGCTGAACACCCGGGAGCTGCTGGATGTGGCCGGCGTGCTGACCGCTGCGCGGCGGGTCAGCGACTATGACGCGGAGCGTCAGGGGGAGGCCACGGCCATCGACCGGCTATTCTCTGCCCTCCATGTGAACCGCTATCTGGAGGATAAAATACGCGGCGCCATACTGGACGAAGAGACCATCGCCGACACCGCCAGCCCGGAGCTGGCGGACATACGGCGGAATATGCGCGCTGCGGCCAGCAAGGGACGGCAGATCCTGCAGCGGATCATCTCGTCGCCCTCCTACGCCAAGGTGCTGCAGGAGGCGCTGATCACCCAGCGGGACGGGCGGTTCGTGGTGCCGGTAAAGGCGGAGTGCAAGGGCAGTCTGCCGGGTCTGGTACACGACATCTCATCCTCCGGGGCCACGCTGTTCGTGGAACCCATGGGCGTGGTGCAGGCCAATAATGAATTGAAGGAATTGCAGGCCCGTGAGGAAAAGGAGATCGACCGGGTGCTGCGTATACTGTCCGGCGAGTGCGCGGCGCAGCGGGAGAACATCCTGTACGACTACGACCTGCTGGTGCAGCTGGACACCATTTTCGCCCGGGCACAGCTGAGCTATGCCATGGACGCGGGGCGTCCGCTGGTGCGGAAGCGGGGCGGCATCGACCTGAAGCGGGCGCGGCATCCCCTGCTGGATCCGGCCAAGGCGGTGCCGGTGACGGTGGCGCTGGGCGGCGCGTATGACACGCTGGTCATCACCGGCCCCAACACCGGCGGCAAGACCGTGACGCTGAAAACCCTGGGGCTGCTGTGCCTGATGGCCCAATGCGGCCTGCACATCCCCGCCGGCGACCAGAGCGCCGTGCAGGTGTTCGACCGGGTACTGGCGGACGTGGGCGACGAGCAGAGCATCGAGCAGAGCCTGTCCACGTTTTCGGCGCACATGGCCAACACAGTGGAGATACTGAAGCTGGCGGACGAGAAGAGCCTGATCCTGTTCGACGAGCTGGGGGCGGGTACCGACCCGGTGGAGGGCGCGGCGCTGGCCATCGCCATCATTCAGGACGTGCGGCGCAAGGGCGCGCTGACGGCGGCCACCACCCATTACGCGGAGCTGAAGACCTTTGCCATGACCACGGCGGGGGTGGAGAACGCCAGCTGTGAGTTCGATGTGCAGACGCTGCGGCCTACCTACCGGCTGCTCATCGGCATACCGGGCAAGTCCAACGCCTTTGCCATCTCCCGGCGGCTGGGGCTGGACGAGAGCGTCATCGAGGACGCCAAGGCCCAGATGGACAGTGAATCCGTGCGGTTCGAGGACGTGCTGACCCAACTGGAGGAGAAGCGCCAGCGGCTGGAGAAGGCCCAGGGCGAGGCGGATCGGCTGTGGCGCCAGCGTGAGGAGGACGCACGGAAGGCGCGGACCTTCCGTGAGCAGATGGAGAAGGCTAAGGACAACGCCCGGACCAAGGGCGAGGCCGAGGCGCGGCGCATCGTGCAGCAGGCCCAGCGGCAGGCGGATCAGGTGTTCGCCGAGCTGGACGAGCTGCGGAAACAGCAGCAGCGGTCGGACTATCAGGCCGTGAATGACCGGAAAAGCGATATACGCCGCCGTCTGAACGAGGCAGAGACGGCGCTGCACCAACGGGACGAGGATACAGAGCCGGTACCCGCGCCCAGCCGGCCCATCGCCGTGGGCGACACGGTGGAGCTGGCCGGTGTGCGTACCGGCGCCGCGGTGCTGGCGGTCAACGGCGACGGCACGCTGCTCCTGCAGGCGGGCAAGATGAAGATGACCGTGAAGGCCGCGCAGGTGCGTCTGCTGGAAACGGCGGAGGAGATCGAGAAGAAGAAAAAGCAGTCCGCCGCCGCGCAGCAGCGCAGCGGACCGGCGGTGTCCATCAACACCGGGGCGCGGGCGTCCGCCGAGCTGGACATCCGGGGCCTGGAGACGCTGGAGGCCGAGAGCGTGGTGGAGAACTACCTGGACGCGGCATCCCGGTCCAAGCTGGGCACCGTGACCATCATCCACGGCAAGGGCACCGGCGCGCTGCGCGCCGCCGTGCACCAGCTGCTGAAGAAAAACAAACAGGTCAAGGCCTTCCGCCTGGGCCGATACGGCGAGGGCGAGGCCGGCGTGACCGTGGTAGAGCTGAAATGAACAACACCCTCCTGCGCCGGCAGGAGGGTGCTGCTTTTTTCAGCGGGAGATAAAAAGGGCCGGCCGAGCCGGTCCCTTTTATGTATTACAGCTGCTTGATGAAGCAGCGGCGGCGCTTATGCTGTTCGGTCTGAAAATCCTTCCACTGGGACTGGACCTTGTCGTTCAGCTCCAGCATGGGGCCGGTCTCGGCCTGCTTGATGCCCAGCTTGTGGCAGCCTTTCATGGCCTTGCTGAGGATAATGGAGTTGACACCCTTTTTCTGGTAGTCCGGGTGGACGGCGATGAGCAGCAGGTCCACGGTGTCGTTCCTGCGGAAGGCCTTGAGAACGTCGATCCAGCCGGTGGGCATGAGGCGGCCCCGGTGCTTCTGCAGGGCGGAGGCCAGGCTTGGCGCACCTACGCCGAAGGCCACCATGCGGTCGTTTTCATCCATGACGAAGCAGGTGGTGTTGGGATTGATGAGGGGCGCGAACTTGGCGGAGTACTTTTTGATCTGGCGGTCAGAGAGATCCACAGTGCCGTACAGCGGCGCGTAGGCCAGGTTGACCAGCTCGAAAAACGGCTTGAGCAGGGGCAGATAGGACAGGCGGTTCCTGGCCTCGTGAATGTGCAGGCGGTGGCGCTTGAGAACGAAGTCGGAGATCTTCTCCCAGCGCTGTATGGTGGCCTCGTCCTCCGGGACGGTGATAAGCTCCTCGATCCAGTCCACGTCCTTCACATAGCCCAGGGCGGCCATGTGGTCGATGTAGTAGGGATAGTTGTAGTATGTGAAAAAGCAGCTGCGGCGGTCAAAGCCCTCCACCAGCATACCCTCGCGGTCCATGTCGGTGAAGCCGAGGGGACCGTGAACGGCGGTGCAGTCCAGCTCCTTCGCCCAGGCCTCCACCGTGCGGAACAGGGCGGAGGAGACCTCCGGGTCGTCAATGAAATCCACCTGGGTAAAGCGCAGGCGGTTGGCACCCCACTTGTCGTTGGCCTTGCGGGAGTGGATGGCACCGATGCGGCCCACGATCTCCCCGTCGCGCATGGCCAGCCAGCAGCGGGCGTCGCAGTATTCAAAGGCGGGGTTCTTGCTGCGGTCCCAATCGGAGAGATCGTCGCCATAGGTGGCGGGGACGAACTGGGGCACGTCTTTATACAGCTCGTTTGGGTAGTCCACGAACCGGCGCAGCTGGGCTTTGTCAGTTACTTCTATAATGGAGACCATTTAGTATACCTCCTGTATCATGCAAACACACATATAGTGTACGACATTATTTCATAAAAAGCAAGGATAGTGACATTAAGAACACATTAACTTTACCCCAATGTTACCCACTGCAAAAAATCAGAAAAAACGTTTGACAAACCGGACAGGCAGGTGTACAATACAGTTGAGCACGAATAGAGTCACCCCCCTCTGTCCGTGCCACCCCCCTGTCGGGTATTCCCCCTTTTACCCGACAACACACCACCACAGGGAGCGCTACGGCGCTCCTTGTGGCCGTCTTGGGGAGGGAGAAAGAGCAGCCGAAAGGCTGCTCTTTCTTCATTTCCGGGGGAATATCTGCCCCATGCCGCCGGGCAAACGGCGCGGAGACAGCAGAGAGCAGCGGCGCCGGAATATCGTTCCGGCGCCGCTGCTTATTGCCGGCATTTCAAGCGCGGAGAGGGTGCCCTGCTTCAGTTCAGAGTGCCGTCCTTTTGCCGGAACAGGGCCTGTACCCGGCGGCGGAGCACGGCGTGCTCCGGCCGGGTCAGCAGCGGGTCACCGGCCAGCAGCTGCTGCGCGGCATCCCGGGCCTCGGCCAGCAGGGGCATATCACAGCTGAGGTCGGCGGCCTTCAGCGTGGGCAGGCCGTGCTGGCGGCTGCCGAAGAAGTCGCCGGGGCCCCGGAGCTTCAGGTCCTCCTCGGCGATGCGGAAGCCGTCGCTGGTCTGGGTCAGGGCTTTCAGCCGCCGTTTCGTGTCGTCGTTCTGTACGTCGCTGAGCAGAACACAGTAGCTCTTGGCCTGGCCGCGGCCCACCCGGCCGCGCAGCTGGTGCAGCTGGCTCAGGCCGAAGCGGTCGGCGTTCTCCACCACCATCAGCGTGGCGTTGGGCACATCCACGCCCACCTCCACCACGGTGGTGGAGACCAAGATATCGCTCTCCCCGGCGGCGAAGGCGGCCATGATCTTTTCCTTCTCCTTTGGCTTCATACGGCCGTGGAGCACGGCTATCCGCAGCTCGGGGAAGGTATCCTCCTGCAGTGCCTTGGCGTAGGCCGTTACGGCCTTGCGCTCATCGGGCAGAGCGTCATCCTCGCCCACCAGCGGGCAGACGATGAACACCTGATGGCCCTCCTGCACCTGCTTGCGGATAAAGCCGTTGAGCCGCGCCCGGTATTTTTCACCAAGCGCGAAGGTCTCCACTGTCTGCCGTCCCGGCGGCAGCTCATCGATCACGGACACATCCAGATCGCCGTAGATGATAAGAGCCAGCGTCCGGGGGATCGGGGTGGCGGACAGCACCAACGTGTGTGGGGCGGCGCTCTTGTGGGACAGGGCGGAGCGCTGTTCTACGCCGAAGCGATGCTGTTCATCGGTGATCACCAGACCCAGGCGCGCATACTGCACGTCCGCCGTCAGCAGGGCGTGTGTACCGATGCACAGTGTGATATCCCCGCTTTGCAGGCCGGCCAGAATGGCGCGGCGCTCCCTGGCGGGGGTGGAGCCGGTGAGCAGAGCGCACGGCAGGCCGAAGCGGGCGAACAGCGGGGCCAGATTTTCGTAATGCTGGCGTGCCAGTATTTCCGTGGGGGCCATCAGGGCCGACTGCCAGCCGCTTTGGGCGGCGAACCACACGCAGGCGGCGGCCACCATGGTCTTGCCGCTGCCCACATCGCCCTGGCACAGGCGGTTCATGGGCCGGCCGGAGGTCATATCGCCCACGGCGTCCGCAATAGCCCGCCGCTGGGCTGCGGTGAGGGCAAAGGACAGGGCGGCATAGAAGGGCGCCATGTCCGCCGCTTGACAGGGCAGGCCGGCCACCGTCTCCCGCCGCTGCCGCAGCAGAGACAGACCGCAGCTCAGAAGGAACAGCTCCTCAAATACCAGACGCCGCCGCGCGGTATCCAGCGCCTCCTCCGAGGCGGGGAAGTGGATGTTCTCGTAGGCAAACCCGGCATAGCACAGATGGTGTGCCTGCCGAACCTCGTCCGGCAACGCATCCTCCGGCAGGTCGCGGCACTGGTCCAGCCCCTGGCGTACGGCCTTGGCCACCATAGTCTGTGTCAGCCCCGCCGTCAGGGGATAAATGGGCATGATGCGGCCGGTGAGCAGCTGCTTCCCCTCCGTCTCCAGCAGGGGATTGACCATGCGGCGGCGCACACCGCCGCCCTCGACCTTGCCGTAGAAGATGTATGTCTCTCCCGGATGCAGGACATTTTTGCGGTATTCCTGGTGGAAGAAGGATACATCCAGCACGCCGCCCTCGTCCACGGCCCGTACCTGCACCAGCGTCTGTCCGCCGCGGATACGGGCGGCGGTGGGAGGCTGGGCGATCATGGCCCTGCAGCAGGCGTACTCCCCCTCCGGTAGGTCCCGGATAGGGTAGAGCTGCGAACGGTCCTCCCAGCGGCGGGGATAGTAGGCGATCAGGTCGCCCAGGGTGAAAACGCCCAGCTTTTCAAAGGCCTTGGCCCGGGCCTCGCCCACGCCTTTGATATAGCGGATATCGGTATTGAGATCGGCCATGGGTGCCCCTCCTTTGCGGTTTTATACATTGTACCACAGCCGCGGGGCAAAGACAAACGAAAAACCGGGGCGGCAGCGCCGTCCCGGTTTCGGATCTCATTCGTGCTCGGCCAGATAGCGGGCCACGTACACGCCGCTAGCGCTGGCGTGGGACAGGGAGTGGGTGACGCCGCTGCCGTCGCCGATGACGAACAGGCCCTTGTGCGGCGTTTCCAGATTTCTATCCAGTGCCACCTCCATGTTGTAGAACTTCACCTCCACGCCGTAGAGCAGCGTGTCGTCGCTGGCGGTGCCGGGGGCGATCTTGTCCAGGGCGTAGAGCATTTCGATGATGCCGTCCAGGATACGCTTGGGCATCACCAGGCTCAAATCGCCGGGTGTGGCGGCCAGCGTGGGGGTCATGAAGCCCTTTTCGATGCGCTTGGGGGTGCTGCGCTGGCCGCGGATCAGGTCGCCGAACCGCTGGACCATCACGCCGCCGCCCAGCATATTGCTCAGGCGCGCGATGCTCTCGCCGTAGCCGTTGCTGTCCCGGAACGGCTCGGTGAAGTGTTTGGATACCAGCAGGGCGAAGTTGGTGTTCTCCGTGTGCATGGCGGGGTCCTCATAGCTGTGGCCGTTGACGGTGACGATGCCGTTGGTGTTCTCGTTGACCACCGCGCCCCTGGGGTTCATGCAGAACGTGCGCACCTTGTCCTGATACTTCTCGGTCTTATAGACGATCTTGCTCTCATACAGCTCATCGGTGATGGGGGCAAACACCTCGGCGGGCAGTTCCACCCGCACGCCGATATCCACACGGTTGGACTTGGTGGGGATATCCAGCGACTGGCAGACGGACTCCATCCATTTGCTGCCGCTGCGTCCCACGGAGATGATGCACTTGCGTCCCGTGAACGTGCCCTTGTCCGTCTCGGCCTCGTAGGCGCCATCTTCGGTGATGGACAGCGCCTTTACCGGGGTGAGGAAGTGGAAGTCCACATGGTCCTTCAGCTTGGCGTACAGGTTCTCAAGGACCTTGTAGTTGATGTCCGTGCCCAGGTGCCGCACGGAAGCGTCCAGCAGGTGCAGGTTATTCTGAAGGCACAGCCGCTTGAAGCCGCTGTCGGCGGTGGAGTAGAGCTTCGTCCCCGCGCCGCCGCAGGCCACGTTGATATCGTCCACGTAGTGCATCAGCTCCATGGCCTTCTGCTTGCCGATGTACTCGTACAGTGTGCCGCCGAACTCGTTGGTCAGGTTATATTTGCCGTCGGAAAATGCGCCGGCGCCGCCGAAGCCGTTCATAATGGCGCAGGTCTTGCAGTGAATGCAGGACTTCACCTTGTCGCCGTCGATGGGACAGTGCCGCTTTTCCAGCGGATTGCCAGCCTCCAGCACAGCTACCTTCCACTCCGGCCTGCGCTGCATCAGTTCATAGGCGGAAAAAATACCGCCGGGGCCGGCGCCAATAATGATCACATCATAAGTCATGGAGATACCTCCTTATATTTTATCCGCAGAATATTATAACAAGGAAACGGAAACTTGCAACCCGCAATTTCTTATGGCAGGTATATCAAAATGTGATTTCACTTTTCTTATCGTAAAGCGCTGGTGTTTCGGTTTATCCTGTGCTACAATAGAAAAAATCACACAGGAGGACGCCGCCATGAGCTACGCAGACCGCATATTCAAGGAAAACTGCCGGGAGATCCTTACCCACGGCGTATGGGATACCGACCAAAACGTGCGCCCCCACTGGGAGGACGGTACGCCCGCCCACACCGTCAAAAAATTCGGCATCGTAAATCGTTACAACCTGCGCCAGGAGTTCCCCATCCTCACCATCCGCCGAACGTACTTCAAGACGTGTATCGACGAGCTGCTGTGGATATGGCAGCAGAAGTCCAACAACATCCATGATCTCCGCGGGCATATCTGGGACAGCTGGGCCGATGAGAACGGCTCCATCGGCAAGGCCTACGGCTATCAGCTGGCGGTGAAGCATCAGTATCCCGAGGGGGAGATGGACCAGGTGGACCGGGTGCTGTACGACCTGAAGCACAACCCTGCCAGCCGCCGCATCCTGACGAATATCTACAATTTTCAGGATCTGCACGAGATGGCACTGTACCCCTGCGCCTACTCCATGACCTTCAATGTCTCCGGCAACACCCTCAACGCCATTTTGAACCAGCGCAGCCAGGATATGCTGGCGGCCAACAACTGGAACGTGGTGCAGTACAGCGTGCTGGTACACATGATGGCGCAGGTGTCGGGGCTGGAGGCCGGTGAGCTTGTCCATGTTATCGCCGACGCTCATATCTACGACCGCCATGTGCCCATTATCGAAAAGCTGCTGGAGAAGGACGAGCGTTCCGCGCCTGAGTTCAGCATCGATACGTCCGTGACGGATTTCTATCAGTTCACCCGCGACAGCTTCTCGTTGGAGGGGTACGACCCCCAGCCCTTCGAGGACAAGATCCCTGTGGCCATTTAAGGAGGGAACGCCGTGTATGCTATCGTCGCTGTGGATGAGAAGTGGGGCATCGGCAGAGATAACCGGCTGCTGTTTCATCTGCCCGCCGACCTCAAGCGGTTCAAGGAGTTGACCTCCGGGCATACGGTCCTCATGGGCCGCAAAACGCTGGAGTCCCTACCCGGCGGGAGGGGCCTGCCGAACCGGCGCAATATTGTCCTGACCGGGCAGCGGGGCTTCACGGCAGAACGGGCCGAGATCGTCCACTCTCCGGCGGAGGCACTGCTGACTGCCGATGAGGATAGCTGGGTCATTGGTGGCGAGAGCGTCTATCGGATGTTCCTGCCGCTGTGCGATCGGGTCTATATGACACGAATTGCCGCCGATGGCAGCGCGGACGCCTTCTTCCCTGATCTGGAGCACGATCCCGGGTGGAGACTGGACAAGCGCTCGGCGGATATGGAGGAAAACGGCCTGCGGTTTCGTTATGAGGAGTATGTTCCGGTAAAAGGTGAATAAAATGACCCCCCGATACCGTCGGGGGGTCATTTTATTCTTCCATGTCCACGGTGATGTTGTCAGTGCCGTGCTGTTCAAACTCACCTAAGTACGTCTCCATCCGGGCCATGATCTCATCGTAGTTCTCCGGCGTGATGGGGGGATCGTCCATGTCCCGCAGGGCCAGCTCCTGGGCCAGTATCTCAAAGAACGTGGCGTCCTCATAGGCCATGATGGCCTCATGGATACCGCCGTCGGCAAAGGCGCGGGAGGGAATCAGCTCTCCCTGGTACAGCTCCGTCAGGGGCGCCATGCCGTGGTCCAGGCAGTGGGCAAACACCAGGCTCTCCACCTGGTCGTACTCCTTGATGCGGTCGTCGCCACGGGTGGAGTTCAGCACCCAGTTGCCGATATACACCAGATCCAGCAGACGCCGGAATTGCTTTTCCGTCATGTTCAGTTCCATCATACCACCTCCATCACGGGCAGAAATTCATTTCCACGATTATAGCACGTTCCCGCAGGGATTGCCACAGAAAAAAATGAACAGGTGCGCCAATTTTTAGCTTGTAACGATAGGGGAAACATAGTACAATATATGAGTTAAACTATGCACTGCCGCCGCGGCGGCAGGAAAAAGGAGGGCGCATATGGATCAGCGGCCTATCGGGGTGTTCGACTCCGGCTCCGGCGGATTGACCGCCGTGCGGGAGATACGCAGCATCCTCCCCTCTGAGAACATTATATACTTCGGCGACACGTCCCGTGTGCCCTACGGCGGGCGCTCGGCGGAAATATTGCTGCGCTACGCCCGGCAGGATGTACATTTCCTGCGGAGCTTTGATGTGAAAGCGCTGCTGGTAGCCTGCGGCACCGTATCTACCAACGCTCTGCCGGTGCTGGCGGCCGAGAACGATATCCCCGTTCTCGGTGTGGTGAAGCCCTCCTGCGCGGCGGCCGCCGCGGCGACCCGAAATAAGCGGGTGGGCCTGATCGCCACGGCGGCATCCGTGCGCTCCGGGGCCTATGAGCGCTGTCTGGCGGCGCTGGACGGCGCCATTCAGGTGTATGTCAAGGCCTGCCCTCTGTTTGTGCCGCTGGTGGAGAACGGGCGCTTCCGCCCCGGTGATCCGGTCATCGAGACGGTGGCCCGGGAGTATCTGGAGCCGCTGCGTGCCACGGGGATCGACACCCTCATCCTGGGCTGCACCCACTATCCGCTGCTGACGGAGATCATCGCGGACATTATGGGCCCTGGCGTGACGCTCATCGACTCCGGCGCTGCGGCGGCGCGGGTCCTGCGGCAGACGTTGTCAGACCGGGGTGCGCTGGCCCAACGTGACCACGGCACACTGACACTGTATGCCAGCGACCGGCCGGAGGACTTCGGTGCGCTGGCAGGGCAGTTTCTGCGGCGGCCGCTGGAGAGCGCGGTACAGCACGTGGACATTGAGAGGTACTGACATGGACAAGGTACAGGTACTGGTCCGCAGCCACAGTGACTTCGCCGGCGGCGTGGACGAATTGACCTTCCGGGGCACAGGGACGCTGGAAAAGATCGACTATGGCTATCGCCTGCGCTATACGGCGCAGAACGAGCTGGACGGCAGTGCCGTGGCCTCGGAGGTGCGGCTGGAGACGCAGCAGCGCCGGGCCGTTGTCATCACCGAGTCCAAGGACGGCGGCTACGGCCTGCTGCTGGACCCTCAGCGGCAAACGGTCACGCAGATCGCCGGCGGCGACGGCGGTGCGCTGACGCTGCACGTGGACACGAAGGAGGTGTCCTGGCACCTGCCCCGAAAGGGCGATGGCCATATCGCATTGACGTATACATTGCTGCTGGGCACGCAGGCGCTGTCCGCCCTGCACCTGGCACTGACTTTGACAAAAGAGGAGAAGGACGCATGAATATGATCGAAAGCGCCAAGGCGCAGGTACGGCAGCTGACAGTGGCTGCATATGAAAAGGCTGCGGCCGCAGGGCTGCTGCCTGCCGGTATCACCGCCGAGCCGGCGGTGGAGATCCCTAAGGACACCGCCAACGGCGACTATACCACCACCTTCTGCCTGGCGGCGGCCAAGGCTATGAAGATGAACCCCCGTCAGGTGGCGCAGACCCTTATCGACAACATGACGCTGGAGGGCAGCTACTTCACCTCCGTGGAGATCGCCGGTCCCGGCTTTATGAACTTCCGCCTGGGCGGCAAGTGGTTCGCCGACACCGTCTCCGGCATTGAGACGGCAGGGGAGAAGTACGGCGAGAACGACACGCTGGCTGGCAGGAAGTACATGGTGGAGTTTGTCTCCGCCAATCCCACCGGCCCCATGCACATGGGCAACGCCCGGGGCGGCGTGCTGGGAGACACTTTAGCCAGCGTGCTGCAAAAGTCCGGTGCGGACGTGTGGCGTGAGTTCTACGTCAACGACGCGGGCAACCAGATCGAAAAGTTCGCCAAGAGTCTGGAGGCCCGGTACTTCCAGATCATCAAGGGCGAGGACGCGGTGGAATTCCCCGAGGACGGCTACCACGGCGACGATATCCGGGAGTTGGCCCAGGCTTTCTATGAGAATGAGGGCGATAAGTATCTGGACTGCGACGAAAAGACCCGCCATGACGCCCTGGCCCAGTTCGGTCTCAGCGTCAATATCCCCAAGATGAAGGCCGATCTGGCCCGGTACGGCATTCAGTACGACCAGTGGTTCTTCGAGTCTTCCCTTCACGACAGCGGCTATGTGGCTGACACAGTGCAGGCGCTGACGGACAGGGGCTATACCTATGAGAAGGACGGCGCGCTGTGGCTGAAGACCTCCGATATCCTGGCCGCCCAGCTGCGGCAGGAGGGCAAGAGCGACGAGGCTATCGAAAAGCTTGGCCTGAAGGACGACGTGCTGCGCCGCGCCAACGGGTTCTATACCTACTTCGCTGCCGATATTGCCTATCACCGCAACAAATTCGCCGTCCGCGGCTTTGACAAGGTTATCAACATCTGGGGCGCCGACCACCACGGCCATGTGGCCCGGCTGAAGGGTGCTATGGACGCCCTGGGCCTGGACGGCCAGCACCGGTTGGACATCGTGCTGATGCAGCTGGTGAAGCTGGTCCGCGACGGCGAGACCGTCCGTATGTCCAAGCGCACCGGCAAGGCCATCAGTCTCACCGACCTGCTGGACGAGATCCCTGTGGATGCCTGCCGCTGGTTCTTCAACGCCAAGCCGGAGACGCAGATGGAGTTCGATCTGGGTCTGGCCGTCCGGGAGGACAGTGAGAACCCGGTCTACTATGTCCAGTATGCCTACGCCCGTATCTGCACGCTGGTGAAGGCGCTGGCGGCGGAGGGATATACCGTTCCCGCCGCGGCGGAGGCCGATCTGTACGCTCTGACCGCCGATGAGGAGAAGGCCCTCATCAAGCAGCTGGCCCAGTACCCTGCCGTGGTGCAGTTGGCCGCCCGGGACTACGACCCCAGCTTCATCAACCGCTATCTGGTGGAGCTGGCTGCCGCGTTCCACAAATTCTACAATGCCTGCCGCATCAAGGGCGAAGCGGAGAACGTGCTGCTGGCACGGCTGAAGCTGGCGGACACCGCCCGCGCCGTGCTGAAAAACGGCATGACGCTCATTGGCTGCTCTGCACCGGAGAAGATGTAAACTATGAAAAAGCCACCCCGTGAGGGGTGGCTTTTTCACGTCTCAAAGAACAGTCGGACGGCCCAGGCCGCGGCCAGGTAGGCAGCCAGGTCCGCCGTCAGGGCGGCAGGAATGGTGTAGCGTGTCCGCTTGATTCCCGCCGCGCCGAAATAGACGGCGACGGTGTAGAACGTCGTCTCGGTGCAGCCCAGCATCACCGCCGCCGTGCGGCCCACGGCGGAGTCCGGGCCGTACTGCTCCATGATCTGGCTGCCCACCGCCAGAGCCCCGGAACCGCTGACCGGCCGCACCAGCAGCAGCGCCGCCGTCTCCGGCGGGATCCCCAGAAGCCCCAGCACCGGGGCCAGCGCCGCCGCCAGGGCGTCCATGGCCCCGGAGGCCCGCAGCATATACACCGCCGTCAGCAGCCCCACCAGCGCCGGGAGGATGGATACCGCTACCTGCAGGCCGCTTTTTCCTCCAGTGACAAGGGCGTCATAGACATCCACGCGCCGCCGGGCGCCCCACAGGGAGGCGCCGGACAGCAGCAGCGGCAGTATCCAGGCGGAAAAGGGCTCCATCTCATGTCCTCCACACCCGGCCCAGCACCCGGGCGCAGGCCAGGCCCGCTGTCACCGACAGCGCCGAGGACAGCCATACCGCCGGCAGGATATCCAGCGGCGCGGCGCTGCCCAGTCCGCCCCGCAGGGCGGCCACGGTGGAGGGCAGCAACTGCACCGAGGCGGTGTTCAGCACCACCAGCCGGCACAGTTCGTCGCTTGCGGTGCCGCTGCAGCCCACCGCCATGCGTTTGGCAGCCTGTATGCCCGCCGGTGTGGCGGCGTTGCCCAGCCCCAGCAGATTGGCGCTGACGTTAGCACTGAGGGCATCCAGCGTCTCCTCGTCCCGCCCTGCCTGGGGCAGCAGACGCCGCAGGACCGGGCGCAGCAGGCGGCTCAGTCCCGCCGCCATGCCGCTGCGCCGCATCAGCTCCAGTACACCGGACCACAGGCACAGTGTCCCGGCCATGACCAGTACCAGCTCCACCGCAGCGGCGGCACCCTCCAGTGCCGCCGCTGTCACCGCCGACAGACGGCCGCTGACTGCACCGTACACCAGGGACACCGTTACCATCAGCGTCCAGAATATCCCCATCACCACACCGCGCACCTCCTTACGGGAGAAGTCTACGCGGCGGTCTGTGCGGTTATTTGCAAAAATTCTCGACACGTTTCGAATTGTTGTTGACATGCTTCGTTGAATATGTTAAAATACGGGTATAAAATTTGCGGGGATTTTGTTATTACTGCATAGAGGGGGGAGAGGACATGAAATTTACCGGTATTGTCCGCCGCATCGACGAGCTTGGCCGGATCGTGGTCCCGATCGAAATGCGCCGCGCGCTGGATATCGGCGAGCGTGAGACAATGGAGATCAGCGTGGAGGGCGATGGCATCGTGCTGCGCCGTGCCCATGTGGGCTGTGTGTTCTGCGACGGGAACAAGGACATATCCACGTTCCACGGTAAGAGCGTCTGTGCCAAGTGCAGGCGCGAGCTGCAAAAGACCTGAAAACAAAAAAACAGTGCCGCCCACTGGGGCGGCACTGTTTTTTTCGTCTTATGCTTTCAGCGCGTTATCGTACAGGGCGTTGCGGGGCAGGCCGGTGTCGTCCGCTACCCGACGCACAGCCTCTTTCAGCTTCATTCCGCCGTCCCGCAGGGCCAGCACCCGTGCTGCGCCCTCTTCCAGCGTCAGGGCCGGCAGGTTCTGCTTCTCCCGGCCCGCTACCACCAGAACGTACTCCCCCCGCGGCTCGTTGTCCCGGTAGAAGGCCGCGGCCTGGGCCAGTGTGGTGCGGACAGTGTCTTCATGGAGCTTTGTCAGCTCACGGCACAGGGCGGCGGGCCTGTCTCCCAGCAGCTCCACCATGTCGGCGAGGGTTTGACGCAGGCGGTGGGGCGCCTCGTGAAACACCATGGTGCGCGTCTCGCCGGTCAGCTCCTCCAGGGCAGCACGGCGCTCTTTTTTACCGGAGGGCAGAAAGCCCTCGAAGGTGAAGCGCCGGGTGTCCAGCCCGGACACGGCCAGGGCGGCGATGGCGGCGCAGCAGCCGGGAATGGCCTGTACCGTCACGCCGTTTTCGGCGCACAGGGCCACCAGCTCCTGCCCCGGATCGCTGATGGCCGGGGTGCCGGCATCGGTGACCAGCGCGCACGTTTCGCCGGAGAGCAGACGTTCCAAAATGGCCTGACCCGCCGCAGCGCGGTTGTGCTCGTGGTAGCTGACAAGCGGCTTTTTGATGTCAAAATGGTTCAGCAGCTTCACGCTGACGCGGGTGTCCTCCGCCGCGATGAAGTCTGCCTGGGCCAGCGTTTCTGCGGCGCGGGGCGAGAAGTCGCCCAGGTTGCCGATGGGCGTGGCCACCAGATACAGGATACCTGCCATTGGGAATTACCCCCTGTCCTTGAAATAAATGCGGCGCAGCTCGCCGCCTTCGCCGCCGTCTGCTTGTAGCAGCAGCGGCGTGTGCACCGCCAGTCCGGCCCCGCCGTGACGGCGGCAGGACAGCAGCACCAGCCGCGGCGGCGTCTGTGCGTCCTTCTGCACGAAGCGCAGCACCTTCGGCTCCAGCCGGTGGCGGCGCAGGACGTCCATCAGCTCCGCCGTCCGTTCCGCCCGGTGGATCAGGCAGAACCGTCCACCGCTGCGGAGCAGATACGCTGCCGCAGCACACAACTGGTCAAAGGCGCAGGCGGTTTCGGACCGGGCCGTGCCCCGGCTTCCCTCCGCCACCCGTCCTGTGTGGGGCGGGAAATAGGGCGGATTGGCCACGCACAGGTCGAAACTCCCGGCTTTTGGCAGAGCTGTCCGATCCCGCAGGTCGGCCCGCAGCACGGCAACGCGGTCCTCCAGACCATTGACGGCGGCGTTTTCTTCTGCCAGCGCACAGGCAGCACTGTCGATATCAATGTTGGTGATGTGCAGTTCCTGCTGCCGCGCCAGCAGCAGGAGGCCCAGCAGGCCGATCCCGGCGCCCAGGTCACAGACGCGCTCACCACGCCGCACTTCGGCAAAGTCCCCCAGCAGGAACGTGTCGGTGGAGGGCTTGAACACGTTGTCGTCAAAGCGGAAGCGAAAACCGCCCGGCCACAGCTCATCCCAGTGCTCCATGCCACTTCCTCCTCTGCACATAGCTGTACTATCCGTTGACAAAGGGGTGTCTGCCCTTATCGGCGGATGATATCATGGTGACACTGCGTTGATACCATGTTGATACCATGATGACACCATTGTAATACAAAACCCGGGGGGATACAACAAAAAAGTGACCGGCGGTGCCGGTCACTTTTCCTCATCGTTGTGCTTGGTTCAATTACTCAGCGGGGCTGATAGCGCCGTTGGGACAGGTGTCAGCGCAGGAACCGCAGTCCAGGCAAGCGCCGGCATCGATGACGTAACGATCATCACCCTGAGAGATAGCGCCCACGGGGCAAGCATCAGCGCAAGCGCCGCAGCTCACGCAAGCAGAACCGATCTGATAAGCCATAGTAAGTACCTCCATTAAGATTGTAAACACATTGTACCATGAAAAATGAAAAAATCAACCCCATTTTCCGTGGAAATTCAAGGTTTTTAGTTAGCATACACTAACTCGCGAAATCCCGGGAAACGCCCGTTCATCCGCCGGTGACCACCATGTACAGCAGTGCCGCTGTCTCCCTCGCCCAGTAGCCGGCGGTCAGGAACCAGGGGCTGGCGCAGCCGTCGGAATGGGGTGTCAGGCCGCTGCGCTGCGCCCAGATGGCGGCGCGGAGCTGGTGGAAGTTGTCCGAGGCGATGGCCACGTCCGTGGACAGGCCCTTCTCCCGCAGCAGCGCGGCGGAGAAGGCCAGGTTCTCTTCGGTGGAGGCGGACTGGTCTTCCAGCAGGATACGCTCCGGCGCGATGCCCATGCTCACCAGCGTGTCGCGGATACACTGTGCCTCGCTGATGGGCTCGCTGCCGTTCTGCCCGCCGGAGGCGACGCACTGGGCGTCCGGGTGCGCAGTCAGATAGTCATAGGCCGCGTTGATGCGGCCCCGCAGCATCAGGCTGGGGTGGCCGTCCGGGAACACCTGGCAGCCCAGCACCACCACGGTGCAGTCCTGTCCGTCGGCGGGCCGGTCCGCGGCGGCCATGGCCATTTTACCCAGCGTTGCCAGAATGGCCGTCATACACACGGCGATCACGCAGCCCACCAGCGCGCGAAGCCATTTTGGCCGCAGCAAGCGGCGGAAGAAGTCCGGCCATGTGAGCCACGCGGCGCACAGCAATAGCAGTGCCGCCGGCCAGACCATGCCGAAGTGCAGGATACCTATGCCCAGCGGCAGCAGGAAGAACACCGCCGCCAGCAGGCAGAGGACAGCCAATATATGCCGTAGGACCTTTGCCATGTCAGTTCTCCTTGATATGTCCGGCGATGCGCTGCATGATCATATCCAGCGCCACCAGGTTGTGTCCGCCCTCCAGCACGATGATGTCCGCAAACTTCCGCGTGGGCTCTACGAACTGCTCGTGCATGGGCTTCACGGTGGTCAGGTACTGATTTACCACGGACTCCAGCGACCGTCCGCGTTCCTCCACGTCCCGCAGGGCGCGGCGCAGGATACGCACGTCGGCGTCTGTTTCCACAAAGATCTTGATGTCCAACAGGTCACGCAGCGCCTTGTTCTGGAAGATCAGGATACCCTCCACGATGACCACCTTGGTGGGCTTGATCTCCACCGTCTCGTCGGTACGGTTGTGGATGGCGTAGTCGTACACGGGGCAGTGGATGGTCTCGCCCCGCTTCAGCGCCTTCAGGTCCTCGATCATCAGGTCGGTGTCGAAGGCGTCGGGATGGTCGTAGTTTTGCAGGCAGCGCTCGGCGAAGGGCCTGTCCTGCCGCTTGTAGTAGTTGTCGTGGTGTACCACACTGATGTCGCTGCCGAAGCGTGCAGCCAGGTGCTCGGTGAGCGTGGTCTTGCCGCTGCCGGTGCCGCCGGCGATGCCGATGAAAATGGTGTTCATAGTTGCGCCTCCCCGCATTTCTCTGGCTCTATTATAAGAAGCACGGCCGGGAAAAGCAAGTGCCGGCGTGAAGTGTTGTAAAAAAAGGATGAATTTCCTCGAAATGCAGTTGACGGGCGGCACAAAAATGAGTATGATATGTATTATGTAAATCCAATGCCCGGTATGGAGGTTTTCTATAATGAGTCTGATCAAATGCCCCAAGTGCGGAGAGATGTTCTCCGATAGCTATAAGACCTGCCCCTTCTGCGAGGAAGACGAGGCCTATTACAGCGGTAAGCTGCGGAAGAGCCGTGGCCGCCGCGCCGCCGAGAGCCGCCGCCGCAAAACGCCCAGCGTCCTGGGCCCCGTGGCCGTCATTGTTCTGATCCTGCTGGCGGCGCTGGTGGTGTGGCTGATCTTCGGCGACCAGATCAAGGAGGCCATCACTGGCGAGAAGCCCCCCATTACCGATGTGGACAAGCCCGATGACACCATCGACAAGCCTGACAACACGCCCGTCACGCCGACTATCTCCCTGAACCGCACCGTTCTGGTGCTGAACGTGGGCGACAAGGACGAGCTGAAGGTCAACGGCACGGAGGATGCCGCGGCCTGGAGCAGCAGCGCACCCACCGTGGCCAGCGTCAACTCCGCCGGTGAGGTGACGGCTCTGACCAAGGGCAACGCGGTCATTACCGCCGAGGTGAACGGCGAGTCCGTCACCTGCACCGTCACCGTCAAGGATGAGAGCGACGCGCCGGACGACGGCAGCACCACGACAAAGCCCGACGATGGTAGTACTACCACCAAGCCCAGTGATACCAGCAGCAATACCAAGGTGGATGTGAGTAAGTTGCGGATAGAGACGGATCTTGGAACAAAGCCGATTGAGCCTATTGATGGTGCGTTTGACGTGTCTTTGCCGGAGGGGATCAGTTGTACCTTTACAGTGACGGGTACTGATTTGAAGGCATCGTGGAGCAGCGCGAACAGCTCTATTGCCACTGTGAGTGCAGACGGTGCGGTGAAAACTGTGAGCCGCGGTGAGACTACACTGACCATTAAGATCGGCAGCACGGAAGTCAAGTGTTTGCTGCGCGTGACCAAATGATACACGAAACCGCCGCCATACACGGGTATGGCGGCGGTTTTTTCCATTTGTTTCCGGGATTTAGAATATCTGATAATTGACGGTTTCTCTGTGGAATGATACAATAGAAAGAACGGAAACCGACGGCGGCTGTTCCGCCGCAAAATACAAAGTGAAGGAGCCGTGATGTATGTACCGTATCGTCAAGAAAGAAGCGCTCAAGCCCACTGTGATCCTCTATGAGATCGAGGCACCCATGGTGGCCAAAAAGGCAGAGCCGGGCCAGTTCATCATCCTGCGCGTGGATGAGAACGGCGAGCGTATCCCCATCACTATCCATGATTATGACCGCGAGAAGGGCACCGTGACCATCATCGTCCAGACCGTGGGCGCCACCACCGAGAAGCTGAGCCACAAGCAGCAGGGTGAGTGCCTGCATGATTTCGTGGGTCCCCTGGGCAAGCCCACCGAGACCGAGGGCAAGAAGAAGGTCTGCGTGGTCGGCGGTGGCGTGGGCTGCGCCATCGCGTATCCTGTGCTGAAGAAATTTCACGACTGCGGCGCCGAGGTCCACGCGGTGGTCGGCTTCAAGAGCAAGGACGTGGTCATTCTGGAGGATAAGTTCAAGGCGGTCTCCTCCGTGCTGAAGGTCTGCACCGACGATGGCTCCTACGGCCGCAAGGGTCTGGTCACCGAGGCGCTGAAGGAGCTGCTGGACGAGGGCAATGTGTATGACGAGATCTTCGCCATCGGCCCCATGGTGATGATGAAGTTCGTCTGTAAGACCACCGCCCCCTATGGCGTGCCCACCACCGTGTCCATGAGCCCCATCATGATCGACGGCACCGGCATGTGCGGCGGCTGCCGCCTGACCGTGGGCGGCGAGACCAAGTTTGCCTGCGTGGACGGCCCTGACTTTGACGGTGACCTCGTCGATTTCGACGAAGCCATGGCCCGCGGCACCATGTACCGCCCCTTTGAGGCAAAGGCCCGCGAGAAGGCCTGCAATCTGTTCAAGACTGAGGAGGCAAAGTAAGATGGCTTTCAATATGGATCCCAAAAAGTGCCCCATGCCCACCCAGGACCCCAACGTCCGCAACAAGAACTTTGAGGAAGTTGCACTGGGCTATACCGAAGAGATGGCCGTGAACGAGGCAAAGCGCTGCATCCACTGCAAGAACAAGCCCTGCCAGACCGGCTGCCCCGTGGGCATCGATATCCCCGAGTTCATCGGTCATGTGGCCGAGGGCGACTTTGAAGCCGCCTATCAGGTCATTGCCCGCTCCTCCTCCCTGCCCGCCGTCTGCGGCCGTGTCTGCCCCCAGGAGAGCCAGTGCGAGGGCAAGTGCACCCGCGGCATCAAGAACGAGCCTGTGGGCATCGGCCGCCTGGAGCGCTTTGTGGCCGACTGGCACCGTGAAAACGTCCACACCGCCCCCATCGTGCCCGCATGGAACGGCCACAAGGTTGCCATCATCGGCGCTGGCCCTGCCGGTCTGACCGCCGCAGGCGACCTGGCCAAGCTGGGTTATAAGGTCACCGTCTACGAGGCCCTGCATGTGGCCGGCGGCGTGCTGATGTACGGCATCCCCGAGTTCCGTCTGCCCAAGGCCATCGTGCAGCAGGAGATCGACGGCCTGAAGAAGATGGGCGTGGATTTTGAGTGCAACATGGTCATCGGCAAGGTGCTGACCATCGACGAGCTGATGGGCGAGTACGGCTACGAGGCCGTGTTCGTCGGCTCCGGTGCCGGTCTGCCCCGCTTCATGGGCATCCCCGGCGAGAGCCTGAAGGGCGTGTACTCCGCCAACGAGTTCCTGACCCGCTCCAACCTGATGAAGGCCTACCTGCCCACCAGCAAGACCCCCATCCGCACCGGCAAAAAGGTGGCCGTTGTGGGCGGCGGCAACGTGGCCATGGATGCTGCCCGCAGCGCCCTGCGTCTGGGTGCCGAGACCGTGTACATCGTCTACCGCCGCGGCATGGCCGAGCTGCCTGCCCGTAAGGAGGAGGTCGAGCACGCCGAGGAGGAGGGCATCGTCTTTAAGACGCTGACGAACCCGACGGAAGTGCTGGGCGACGAGAACGGCTGGGTCAAGGGTATGACCTGCGTTGAGATGGAGCTGGGTGAGCCGGACGCCTCCGGCCGCCGCCGCCCCATCGTCAAGGAGGGCAGCGAGTTCGTTCTGAACGTTGACACGATGATCATGGCATTGGGTACCAGCCCCAACCCGCTGATCCGCTCCACCACGCCGGGTCTGGACGCCGACAAGCACGGCTGCCTGATCACGAACGGCCCCGACGGCCTGACGAGCCGCCCGATGGTCTACGCCGGCGGCGACGCTGTCACCGGTGCCGCCACGGTCATTCTGGCCATGGGTGCTGGCAAAGAGGCTGCCCGCGCGATTGACGCGGCCATCAAGGCGAAGGAACAGTAAAAATTAAATTTCAGCCCCCGTGCCGCGAGGTGCGGGGCTGTTTTTGTTAAAAAGGCTTCCTCTCATCCGTCTGCGGGCAGGGCCGCAGACACCTTCCCCCAAGGGGGGAAGGCACTCTTACCGAACAAAGGCGTCAACCATGTATCATCCTTTCTTCCAATTCGTTCTTCCGCGCCTCGGGCAGGTGGCGCTGGATGCTTTGCTGTACCTGAACTTTTTGCAGCTGCCGCCCTTACAGCTGGTGGCCCGGTGGCCGGTGCTGTATTACGGACTGCCGCTTGTGCTGATGGGCGTGCTGGCG
>OICB01000138.1_pt1 | contig 47075 bp, 48 predicted proteins | sample 1581121 | NCBI WGS metagenome assembly OICB01 (sample SAMEA3882544, study PRJEB24775) | human gut metagenome | biome: human-associated habitat; feature: intestine environment; material: feces | place: Netherlands | collected 2009/2010 | reverse complement strand
TTGGAGAAATAGAAGCAGAGATTTCTAAAATGATGGATAAGATTGCTTCTCCTATAACTACAATACCTGGAATCGGTAATAACATGGGAGCTATGATTATCTCAGAAATTGGCGATTTCAGTCGCTTTTCTTCTCCGGATAAGATTTTAGCTTATGCAGGCTATTCTCCCTCTACTTACCAATCTGGTAAACTCGATAACTGCTATGCTCATATGGAGAAGCGAGGCTCTCATTACTTGAGATATGCTTTATTTCAAGCTACACAACGAGTTTGTCACTTGGATAGCACGTTTTCGGCCTATCTGGCAAAAAAGCGAGCAGAAGGTAAGCATTACTATGTTGCTATATCTCATGCCGTGAAGAAATTGGTTAGAGTGATTTTCCACCTTGAGAAAACAAAGCAGGCTTTTCTGAAAGCTTCTTGACTTTACTTAATTGAATACTGTTTTTGAAAGCATCGTAAACGATGCTTTATTTGTCATGCGTTTTTTCGACTAACTTAATAAAAAGTCAATATATCTATGTGGTTTAAGATTTTTTATCTTTACCCCCTTGACTTTTTATAGTTAGTCTTTGTTTTGGGGAAGTCAACGAATTGATAAAATAGCCGCTTCTAAACCAGTCGATTTCGACTATGTTGGAAGCGGCTATTTTTTGTTTATGCTATGTGTGTCATAGTAATCCATAGCCTTGAAAACTAGTTCACCAGTGCTGCTTGGTATAATTCTTTTTGGCGAATCGCTATAAGAGAAATCTCTTAATACATTTCCTGCTTTATCGTATTGGATAATGCGTTTTATAGAAACTGTTTTGCAACTAAAGTCATAGATTACATTGCTTATAGTATAGGTGTCATTAAATAAATCTGGTGAATCAGTCTTAAAGTATACGCGCCACTCCCACATATCTACCATTCGGTAATCGTCATGCAAAACTTCATGAATATGGGTGTAATTTTCTGAATCGGCATATATTGCAAAATCATTTATATTTATGTAGAACAATTTCCAACGATTGGTATCAAGATGTAAAAGCGGACTTTTATCTGGCAATAAAAGCGGATTGACGGCAAAACAAGTTGATGCAATGGACAGCAGAATAAATATTGTTGTAATAAATATCTTTCTCATTTGTTCCACTTCCCATCAAAAAATAATCATGAACGCCTCCAATAAATGAAGGCGTTCTTTTTTTATTACTTGTCGTCGGTTTTGGCTTTTGCTCACGTCGGCTACCGTCGGCGGAGTAGATTGTCAAAAAGAGCGTGTTTCCTCGACTAACAGTAGCCGTAGAATAGATATAGCGGTATCCTTTAATTTCGGATTAAGCTCACAAAACAGGTCATGAGCAATAGCCATTTGACGTAATTCTTCCTCAGCATTCATCTTTTTTGCCTCCTTTTTCTTGAATTTTATGTAGCTGCTGCTCAATAAGTTGTTGAACGTTTATGCCTTGCGTTTCTAAGCTTTTCAACATGATTAAGTAAGCAACAGACATAAGCTGAGTTTTAGATTCCTGGTCTAGGCTATTATATACGCCAAGGAGTTTTTCTTCGTCACTCCTTACGGCAGGTATTACTTGTTTGTCGGTGTTGTCGGCTTGCAAATTATTTTCACTCGGTGAACCTAACAAAAAATCAACAGACGTTTTCATTAAAACAGCAATGCGCTTTAATGTTTCCAAATCTGGCTGAATAAGGCCATTTTCGTATCTGCTATAAGTAGCAGCAGTGACGTTCAGAGCTTGAGCTACTTCTTTTTGTGTTAGCCCGCAAGCCTTGCGAGCTTCCTTAAACTTGTAGTGAACTTCCATTTCCCCGCTTCTCCCAAAATAAAAATCAAAATCATCTTTGCCTATATTATATTATGTCTGACGTAACAAATAAAGGGAAATTTACGTTGTGGTTTATAAACAACAGTAAAAACAAAATCCCGTCATCGCAGGTAAAAGGCGGCCTGACCTATGACGAGATTGGTAGAGAAATAGATGATTCATCTGCGTTTAGTATAACCTATATGTTATCTGAAGTAAAAATACTTATATTGATGAAAATACAGGTAGGCTTAGAGAAGTTAATGATAGATATTATACTAAAGTATGTGTTATACTGCAGTTTAAAAGCGGAAAAATGGGAAGCTTTAGATGCAGGATAAAATTTTTCAGTGACGAAATATTTACGGGTAAAGTATTTTAGAAAGACAAAGAAGAGCTGTTGGTTGTAATTTACTAACATCAGATAGACAGATTCTGACGTAGCTTGGGAGTATAATTTAATTGTAGGTTGGAATGGTAATACAAAGGAGAGTGCTATCATGGCTGAAAACATTGAACTTACTGTACAAGAACGGGCTGAAAACGAATTGCTGAACGATGCAATCGCATATGCTGCTGCTATGCATCGCAGCGGTTTACACAAGGGTACGACTATGCCTTACATCGTACATCCGCTGGAGGTGATGCATATTTTGGAGGTAATGACAGGCGACAAGCATTTAATGGCTGCCGGTGTGCTGCATGACGTGGTGGAAGATCCTTGGGAAAAACGTAAAGAGGAAGCATTGGCGCACTTGGCGAAGGCTGATGTGCGTGAACAGAAGCTGGTGTTGGCGGATAAGCTGGCCAATATGCGTGCGATTGCGCGTGATTATGCTAAATACGGCGAGGACTTATGGCAGCGCTTCAAACGTGGCAAGGATATCCAAAGCTGGTATTATCATGCTGCAGCGAAGGCAATGAGTGATTTGGAATTTGATACGGAAGCTGCGCCTTTTTATAAGGAATTTGAAGACAAGGTAAATCAGGTTTTTGGGGATAAAGGATAAGTGCTGAAGATGAATACTACGAGCAGAATGATTGCTTAGTGTCTGAAGTAGAGGCGTAAAATCATTGATTAAAGGAGTGATTTCTAAATGCAAGAAATTAAATGTCCGAAATGTGGTGAAGTATTTCAGGTAGATGAAGCTGGTTATGCAGCTATTGTTAAACAGGTTCGCGATAAGGAGTTTAATAAAGAGCTTAAAGAGCGGGAAGCGCAGTTTAAAATAGCAAAAGAGGATGCTTTAGAAGTTGCAAAAACTAAAGCAGAAAAAGATCTTAATCAGCTGATAGCTCAGAAAGATAAAGAAATTGCGGATTTACAAAAAAAGCATGATAGTGAATCCAATGAAACAAAACTTGAAATTGCAAATTTGAATGCAAAAATTGCTGCTGCGGAATCTGAAAAAAATACGGCACTCGAAAAAGCTGAAGCTGAAAAGGATAGACTGATTTCTGAGCTTAATGCTAAGCTACAAGCTAAAGATGAGGAGCAAAAGCACATTGTCAAAGAGGCTGAAGCTGAAAAGGACAAAATTATTGCTGAACTTCAGAATCAGATAAGTAATATTACCAAGGATCATAAACATGATATGGAGCAGTTGAAAAGTGCAAAACAATTAGAGATTGATGCACTTAGTGCTCAAATTACTAATAATGAAACTGTCAAAAACTTAGCTGTTAGTGAGGTGGAAACTAAATATACTAAGTTGTTAGCTGAGAAAAAAGAAGAAATTGCTAAGCTTAATGGTGATTTAGAATCTAAAAATAAGGAGATGGAAATAAGGGAGAATAGTATTCGTAGAGAATATGATGTCATTATAAAAAACAAAGATGAGCAGATAGAGCAGTACAGAGATTTTAAGGCTAAACAGTCGACTAAGATGATTGGAGAAAGTCTTGAAGTACATTGTAACAATGAATTCAATAAAGTGCGTCATATTGGTTTTCCTACAGCATATTTTGAAAAAGATAATGATGCTAGAAGTGGTAGTAAGGGGGATTTTATTTTTAAAGATTTTGATGATGAGGGTAATGAATACATTTCTATTATGTTTGAAATGAAAAATGAAGCTGATGCAACTGAGAAAAAACATAAAAACGAGGACTTTTTTAAAGAACTGGACAAGGATAGACGAGAGAAAAAATGCGAATATGCTGTTTTAGTAACTTTGCTGGAAGCAGACAATGATTATTATAATCAGGGAATTGTTGATGTATCTCATCGCTATCCGAAAATGTATGTGATTAGGCCGCAATTTTTTATTCCGTTAATTTCTTTATTGCGTAATGCGGCTCGCAATTCATTAGAATACAAAAAACAGTTGGCTGAAATGAAGAACCAAAATATTGATATAGAAAACTTTGAAGCAGGAATAGACGAGTTTAAGCGTTTGTGGGGGATGCATTATACAAATGCTCAGAAGAGATTTGATGAAGCTATAGATGAAATAGACAAGACAATACAGCACCTGCAGAAAGTAAGAGATGCTCTCGTTACTTCTGGCAATCATTTGGGCAAAGCAAATAGTCAGGCAGCTGATTTGACAATTAAGCGTTTGACAAAAGGTAATCCTACTATGGCTCAAAAATTTGCTGAGTTGAAAGAAAAATAGCGGGAGCAGTTGTAGCAGGAGGCTTATGCTTATGAGCTGAACGGCGAGATATACGTTTATGCAATTGAAGTATTTTATAAGCTGAGATAATAGTAAAAAAGCTGATACTCAGTCAAGTCGAAAAGACTTGTGGAGTAGGGCATTGGTCAGCAAATTATTGCAATTTATTCGGTGTAATGCGTAAGGCTAAGCTGATTAAACCGGTTATCAATATCGGTGCACGGAAGCTTGAAGAAAATCCGTACCGAATGGGGCAGAGAATTGCGCTGCGTAGTCAGGACATGACTGCTGCAAGATTGACTTTTCTTATGCTGCGTGCGCAGAAACTTTTGCTCCCTGATTATGATTTTTATTATAGATGTGAAAGAAAGGTAGGATAAATAATCTTACAATAAGAAAAGGCTGACGCTTCGCATTTACGCAAGGCGTCAGCCTTTTGCTGTTCGTATGAGGGTTAGTTGTTAAGCCTTAAGGCCGAGCTCGTAAGCCTCCTGCAGCTTGCTGCTGCCGCTGATTTCGCCTGCAGCATTAACTCCGCCGCAGAAAAGGCTGCCGGCTAATTTAGCCTTTTCGAAGCAGTCAATCCAGCCGGTTAAGCCTGCCAGTGCACGCTCAGGGGTATAGCTGCCGTCGTCAGCAGCAGTTGCCAGGAAGTATACCTCGCGGAATTTGTAATCCTTAGGAAACATGGAATTCATGCGGTCAATCAGCACCTTCATCTGACCGGCCATTTCGTAATAATAGATAGGTGTTGCCCAAACAACTACGTCGGCATTCAGCACAGCCTCGGTTATAGGAAGAGCATCGTCGTTAATAATGCAGTGCCCCTTGCTTTGACAGGCCAGGCAACCTATGCAGAAGGCAATGCTTTTGCCCTTGAGCGATATATATTCAACCTCATGGCCTGCGACCTCGGCGCCTTTGACGAATTCTTTGGCTAAAGCCTCGGAATTGCTGTTTGCTCTTAAACTTGTGGAAATAACTACAACCTTTTTAGACATTTGTTATCCGTCCTTTCCTTTGACTAATTTCCTGTTGTCTCTAGTATAATACTTGGAGTACAGTCTAAGTCAAGGGGGAGGAGGTTAATTTGCGTTGAGGCTTTCTTCTTAAAGCCAGCTTTTACTGTTCCTACTAGCGTGGTATAATTAAGCTAACGCTAATATGAGGAGCTGATATTATGGGCAAAAGAGCAATCTATTCCTGCATTACGCTGCAAAAAGAGTTGGAAAACACCATTAATAAAATAGGCTTTGATGGCAAGGTCACATATCTTAATGTTGCGCTTCATAGCAATCCGCAGAAGATGCATGAAACATTGCAAAGGATTATAGACGAAAATACAGAAGCAGAGGAAATAGTTATCTGCGTTTCCGGTTGCGGCAAGGCTACGTGTGATTTGAAGGCCACAACCTGTCCTATTGCTGTGCCGCGCACTATGGACTGCATTGATGTTCTTCTGACCGGTTCCGGCATAAAGCGTCCTGACGGAGCGATTTTCATAACTAAGAGCTGGATGAACTTTATGAAAAACTCTACAATTGACTATGCCAAGCTTGTGCAGGAGCGTGGTCAGGCAGAAGCGGAAACCTTCCTGAAGCAGCTGTATAAGGGATTCACGGATTTTTATATCATTGATACAGGGACGTATGATTTGCAGGAGGTTGAAGCTTATATTATGCCTTTGGTGAAGCTTTTGGGAGGAACGCTTACGCGTCTGCCGGGGCCTTACAAGGTGCTGGAAAAACTTGTGTCTGGCAAATATGATGACAGCGTTATTGCTATACCTAAGGGTGGAACGCTGAGCATTCATGAGTTCGATGGCCTGCGTCCTTGTACGATTAAGAAGTAGGGCATGAAGCACGGAAGTGAAATAAAGGCTTAACGTAAAGTCTATGCTTTAGCTTTTAATTATTTCATAATAAAATATAGGTAGATAAGTGTTATTGCTAAGTAAAGCAGTATGTCATAGTTGCAAAATAAAAGGATGAGCTTTAAGCCGTGGCTGCTCCCGTTACTAACAGGAACCAGGGCTGGCAGGCTCATCCTTTTTAGGTGAACAAAGCTGTCGACGGAGAAGCGGTGCAGTTTTCTAGCTTGGTAACTGTCAAATGTAATAGCTAATATATTAGCTGAAACTTGCAAAAAGAATGCTTTTAAGATAAAATATTAGCTATGGATATGTTTGATTTTTTGGAAGCTACCCCAGATGAGATTAACAAAGGAATTGCAGCTCGCGTTCGTACTGTACGTAAACGGCGCAAAATTTCACAGGTTAAATTAAGTGAGAAATCAGGAGTAAGCTTAGGATCTGTGAAGCGCTTTGAGAGTACAGGTGAAATTTCCTTATTATCTCTGACTAAAATTGCTATCGCATTGAATGTTGAACAAGAGCTGAAGCAGCTTTTCAGCAACGTGCCTTATTTGTCACTTGAGGAGATAGAAAATGAAAGAAATCAACAAGGTTAAGGTATCTTATAATGGCAAGGTGGTAGGCTCTATAATTAGGTATCAGCGTTATCTGACCGCTTTTGCTTATGATCCGGAATGGTTGAGTAATGGATTTTCTGTAAGTCCTTTTTCGCTGCCTTTAAGAGAAGAGCCTTTTATTGCTAAGCAAGAGCCTTTTGATGGTTTGTTTGGCGTTTTTGCAGACAGCTTGCCTGATGGATGGGGCAGACTGCTGCTGGATCGTTTATTACTGAAAAACAAAATAAATCCCCATAGTGTAGGTAATCTTGAGCGTTTGGCGATTGTCGGCGCATCCGGTATGGGCGCTTTGTCTTATGAGCCTGAGTATAATATTTCTGAGAAAAGCGGTTTTGCTGATTTGGATAAGCTGGCTGAAGAGTGCAGTTTGATACTGTCTTCTGAGTATAATGATAATATTGATGAACTGTTTTCTTTAGGCGGATCTTCCGGTGGTGCAAGACCTAAAATACTTACAGAGGTAGATGGAGAAGATTGGATTATCAAGTTTCCTGCTTCTATGGATAAACCTGATATAGGTTTACAGGAGTACAAGTATTCTCTTTGTGCTGGAAAATGTGAGATAAATATGTCGGAAACGCGTTTATTTCCTTCAGCGCGTTGTGAGGGTTACTTTGGCACCAAAAGATTTGATCGTGTGAAAACTTCTGAAGGTGAAAAAAGAATTCATATGGTTTCGGTAAGTGCTCTTCTGGAAACGTCACATAGGATTCCTAATCTTGATTATGTTATACTGGGAAAGTTAACTTTGACGTTGACGAAGGACTATCAGGAGCTGGAAAAGCTGTTTAGGTTAATGTGCTTTAATGTTTTTGCGCATAACCGTGATGATCATTCCAAAAACTTTTCGTTTATATATTCAGATGATGAGAAAAAATGGATTTTATCACCTGCCTATGATTTGACGTATAGTTATTCTATAGGCGGAGAGCATGCTACAACGGTTGATGGTAATGGCAAAAATCCTGGCATGAAGGATATTATGGAAGTTGCGAAGAAGCTCGGTATGAATCTTAAGCTGGCTGAGGATATAGCGCAACAGGTTCGGGTTTGTGTCGAAGATGATTTAGGAGAATTTATTTTTAAAAGATAAAATATCGCGAAAGAATAGTAAAGGCCTAATGAGTTACGCAAATGATGTGAACTCATTAGGCTTTATTTTTCTGGATTTACACAATAAAAAACGCTGATGCATAAGCATCAGCGTTAACTTCTGGTAGCGCTAAAGGGAATCGAACCCTTGATTTCGCCTTGAGAGGGCGACGTCTTAGCCGCTTGACCATAGCGCCATTTGGCTCCGGGACTAGGACTCGAACCCAGACCGAATGATCCAGAGTCACTTGTGCTACCATTACACCATCCCGGAGTAGCAGTTCTTTTTGAGCACGCTCATCAGAACAATAACGATTATAGCAGATAGATAGCAGTTGGTCAAGTACTTTTTTGAAAAAAAGTAGAAATTTTTTCCAGAAAGTTTAGGAGGACCGGCAACGTTTGTTTGAAGTATAGATTGACGCATATGCTTTAGCATGATAAAATCAAGATACTACAACGATTAAATAACAGTGAATAAATATTCGTGACAGGGAGTGATGGCATGAAGCTTTTACATTTGTCGGATCTGCATTTAGGAAAAAAACTCAATGAATTTTCTCTTTATGAGGACCAAAAATATATTTTACAACGGATTGTACAGATGATTTGCGCCAAGCAGCCTGATTGTGTACTGCTTGCCGGAGATATTTATGATAAACCGGTGCCGCCGGCAGAAGTTGTCGTTTTGTTTGATGATTTTCTCAATCAGCTGGCGGAGCTGAAGGTGCCTGTGTGCATTATCAGCGGCAACCATGATTCGGCGGAGCGCTTGGCGTTCGGCGCGCAGCTGATGAGCGGCAGCGGCATTCATTTTGCGGGCAGTTACAACGGTGAGGAGCAGAAGCTCGTTCTAGAGGATGCATTCGGCAGGGTGAATATTTTCCTGCTGCCGTTTTTGAAGCCTGCTGTGGTGAAGCATTGGGCACCTGAGGAGGCTGCGGCGGAGATTAGCAGCTACCATGATGCGGTGAAATATGCTGTATCGCAGCTGCCGTTGGCACAAAGTGAGCGCAATGTGCTTGCTGCGCATCAGTTTGTCACCGGCGCTGTTACCGCAGGCAGCGAGGCAGTTAATGTGGGCGGTTTGGATAATATCGGCGCGGAGGTTTTTGCTGCTTTTGATTATGTGGCTTTGGGGCATATCCATAATCCACAGAATGTCGGCGGTAATGAGCGCATCCGCTATTGCGGTACGCCGCTGAAATATTCCTTCAGCGAGTGGCAGCAGCAAAAGTCCGTAACAATGGTGGAGCTTGCCGAAAAAGGCAATATGAAGGTTACGCAGCTGCCGCTGACACCGTTGCGTGAGGTACGCTATTTAAAGGATACCTTTGAGAATTTAATGACAAAGCCGAATTACGCTATGTTCCCTATGGATGAAAATGGCTGCCTGCAGGATTTTTATTATCTGACGCTGACGGATGAAAACGATGTTCCTAATGCTATGCAGCGTCTGCAGACTGTATATAAGAATTTGCTGCAGCTTGATTATGACAATAAGCGCACGCAGGCGAATGCGGAGCTGAAGGTAACGGAAGATTTGGTAGAGAAAACACCGTTAGAGCTTATTGATGATTTTTATCGCCTGCAGAACAATCAGGAGCTGAGCGAGGAGCAGAAGCAGTATCTTACTAATCTGCTTTCGGAAATGGGAGGTGACGTATTATGAGACCGCTGAAGCTGGTTATGAGTGCGTTTGGTCCGTATGCGGGGCAAACCGTGATAGATTTTTCCAAGCTCGGTGAGCAGGGACTGTATCTGATTACCGGTGATACAGGTGCCGGCAAAACCGTAATTTTTGATGCCGTTTCCTATGCCTTGTATGGGCAGACGAGTGGCGGTGTGCGTGATGCCAATATGCTGCGCAGCCAATATGCGGATGCCGATACGCCAACCTTTGTGGAGCTGGAGTTTTCCTTCCGAGGCAAGTGCTACAGGGTAAAACGCAATCCGGAGTACCGCCGTCCGGCGAAGCGCGGCAACGGTATGACAAAGGAGAAGGCCGGCGCCGAGCTGTACTATCCCGATGACCGCGTTCCGGTAACCAGAATGTCGGAGGTAGATAAAAGCGTCGTGGAGCTGTTGGGGCTTAATCACAAACAGTTTACGCAGATTACGATGATTGCGCAGGGACAGTTCCGCAAATTTTTGGATACCAATACAGATGAGCGCAGTAAAATCTTCCGTGATTTATTTCATACCTACTTCTTCCAGCAGCTGCAGGAGAAGCTGAAGCAGGATGCTGTGGCCAAGCGTAACGAATTTGCCGAGCAGCAGCGCCGAAGCGAGCAGGCGCTGAACGGCATCAGCTGCATTTATCCCGCATATACGGAGCAGCTGCAGAACTTTGCTTTGCGTCACTATGAAGGCTGTGTTGAAGAAGTACTGGCCTTGGTTGACACAATTATTGCTCTGGATGAAAAGGAACAGCAGCAGGTTGCGGCAGCAGGGGCTATCGTGACGAAAAATCTGACTGCTCTGCAGGACAGCCTGGGTGCTATTGCTAAAAAGCAGCAGATTGAAAAGTATATGCAGACGACAGATGCCAGAATCGTAAGTATGCAAAAGCAGCTGGAGCAGGAAGCGGCTGCGGCAGTGCAAAGGCAGGAGGCTCTGCAAAAATTGGAAGCAGAGGTCAACGAAGCACAAAAGGGCGAGGTGGAGTTGGCACAGCTGCAAGCCGAAAGACAGCAGCTGGCTGCACGTCAAAGAGAACTGCTGCAACTGCAGGATATGCAGCAGCGTTACCAAAGGCAGGAGGTTGCTCTGTTGCAGAAGCGTCAGGAGTACAAGCAGGCCTGTGATAATTTCAATCATCTTAATGAGCAGAGCGAAGCTTGCTTTGACAGATTTTTGGGCGCGCAGGCGGGCCTTTTGGCGCACGATAAGCTGAAGCCCGGCAAGCCCTGCCCGGTTTGCGGTTCCTGCGAGCATCCGCAGCCTGTGCAGCTGGCGCAGGACGCACCTACAGAAAACGATGTTGAGCAGGCGCGCGCTAAGGCTGAGGCTGCTCAGAAAATAAGGGACGGCCTTATAGGTGAAGGCAAGGCTTTGAAGGAGCATCTTGAGCTGGACAAAACCTTGCTGATAGGCAAGGGCGTGGAGCTGCTTGGCTGTGATGATTTGAAGCTGATTGCCGAAAAAGCGCAGGCAGAGCTGAAGGATGTTAACAATAAGATTACGACCCTGCGCCTGAAGATGGGCTTTTTGCAGGAAAAGGTGGAGCAATACCGCAAGCTGGCGAGAACGCTGGAGCAGCAGAAGGCTGCCGACAGGCAGGCAGAGGCTGCGGTGCAGAGCATGAGGCAGCAAATGGCGGGTGCCGAAGGACAGCTGCAGGAGCTGAAAAAGCAGCTTGCCGAGCAGAATGAGCTGCTGACAGATGTTGATGAACAGGAGCTGCAGCAGGAGCATGAAAAGCTGTTGGCGCAGCAGCGTGAGCTGGAACTGCAGGATAAGCGGTTGTATGCCGCAATCAAAAACAATCAGCGGATTAAGCAGGAGGTCAGCGCCTACGAAGTGCGCAGGGCAGCCTGTGAAGCGGAATACAGCTTGATCAACAGCCTTTCCGCAACGCTGAACGGAACCTTGACCGGCAAGAAGCGTGTCAACCTGGAAACCTATGTGCAGATGCACTACTTCGATAAAATTCTGCAGCGCGCCAATGTAAGGCTGCTGCACATGAGCCGCGGTCAGTACGAGCTGTGCCGTGACAAAATGCAGGATGCGGACAGCAAGACGGGCAACAGCAAAACAGGCCTCGATTTGGAGGTCAAGGATTACTACAGCGGTAATCTGCGTAGCGTCAAAACCTTGAGCGGCGGCGAATCCTTCATGGCATCGCTGGCGTTGGCGCTGGGGCTGGCGGATGAGGTGCAGTCCTGTGCCGGCGGCATTCAGCTGGATACGATGTTTGTCGACGAAGGCTTCGGCTCGCTGGATGACAGCAGTCTGCAGCAGGCTATTGCTACGCTGCAGGGCCTCAGCGAAGGCCATCGTCTTGTAGGCATTATTTCACACGTACACGATTTGCAGGAAATGATTGACAAAAAAATTCTCGTCAGGAAAAAACGCGGCCTGCAGGGGACAGGCAGTGAAATAGAGCTGGCAGTTGATTAAGGCAAAAATATCTCTGTAGAAGCAGGAAATCACTTTACCATAGATTGTCAGTGTGATAAAATAATCTTTATACTTAAAAGACAAATTTATTGCTGACATGTTCGTAGCAGCAGTTAAAAAAACAATTTATGGAGGGCTTGACGATGAAATTATTGGAAGAAAAAATTGTTAATGACGGTGTTATCAAAAGCGGTAATGTCCTGAAGGTTGACAGCTTTTTAAATCATCAGATTGATGTGCCGTTTGTTGCGGAGCTTGGTAAAGAATTAAAGCGCTTGTTTGCAGACAGGAATATTACTAAAATCCTGACTATTGAAGCCTCTGGTATCGGTATTGCCTGCGTTGCGGCAATGTATTTTGGCGTTCCGGTAGTGTTTGCCAAGAAATCCAGCGGCAGCAATATGGATAAGGATGTTTACTTCACTCAAATTTATTCCTATACCCATAGCAAAACAAACGACGTTGTTGTTTCCAAAAGATTCCTGTCCAAAACAGACCATGTGCTGATTATTGATGACTTCCTGGCTAATGGTTGTGCACTGGAAGGACTTATCGATATTGTACGTCAGTCCGGCGCTACTGTTGAAGGCGTTGGCGTTGCTGTAGAAAAAGGCTTCCAGGGCGGCGGCGACAAGCTGCGCAAAGCCGGCTACAACCTGCATTCCTTAGCTATTATTGATGAGATGGATGCAAAAACCAACACAGTAGTGTTCAGACATGAGGAAGCGTAATGAGCGAAAAACAATATGCGGTTGCACCTTGATGATGTTCGGTTCTATCGTAGTCAGCGGCGTGCAGATGATTGCCAACTGCGGCTACAATTCCCGTAATGTAACGATTGCTTCTTTGGCACTCAGCATCGGCATCGGCTTTACTCAGACACCGGCAATTTTTAAGATTTTCCCGGATCTGATTAAGAATGTTTTTGCAGAAAACTGTGTAGACGTAGTTTTTATCGTGGCTATGGTGTTAAATATCATTCTGCCTAAAGAGGAAGAAGAATAACGATACGTGTTTTAAAATAAAGAGGGGTTACAAATGAAGATTATTGATGCCCATATGCATTATTACAATGTTGATGGTTTTGTGCAGGTTGCAGCCAATGCAGGCTATGAAAATACAGCGGCCTGCTGGCAAAAAATATGCGAAGAAAACAATATCGTCTTTTCCGTAGCTATGGGCAACACTAATTATACGTCTTCGAAATATGGTGGTGTTACACCGCGCATGATTGACCTTGCAGCGCCTTTTGACGAGGAGCATTACAATCAGCCGCAGAACATGGGTTACTGCATGGGTGTAAACAGCGAGGCTATAACCGAAGCAAATGCGGAAAAAACGGCGCAGGAATTTGAACGCTTCATTAAGGACCCGCATTGTCTGGGCATTAAGCTCTATCCAGGTTATAACGCTGTCTATGTCAACGATAAAAGGCATTGGCCGCTGTTTGAGCTGGCACGTGCCTATAATGTGCCTGTTGCAATTCACACAGGCGATACTGCCTGGCCCAGCGGTTTATTGAAATATTCACATCCGCTGACTGTTGATGAAGCAGCAGTGGCGTTTCCCGACGTTACCTTTGTCATAGCGCACTGCGGTTGCCCATGGTTTGCCGATGCGGCAGAGGTGGCCTGCAAGAACGCCAACGTATGTATTGACCTTTCCGGTCTGGTGGAGGGCAATCCCAAACCGCTGATGCTGCTCGAAAGACAGCGTGGCTTTTTGCGTCAGCTGCATACCTGGCTGAATTATCTTGGCAATTATGAAAAAATCATGTATGGCAGTGATTGGCCGCTTGTAAATATTCCCCTGTATATCTGGATGATCAGCCATGTTGTTCCCGAATGCTATCACGAGGATGTATTTTATAACAATGCAGTAAGGATTTACAGTAAAATCGGCAAGCTGCTGGAAAAGTGCGGAGGTTGAGATGGGACAGCCTGATATCAAAGAAATAGAGGCAGGACTTAAGGATTGGGACTTTGTGCGCAATCTGCCTGCTGCAATCGGTGATTATACCTTTGTGCCGGGTTCCGGCATCGACGGACAGATTTTGAATATTGCAGCCTATGTGCACGAAGCATCACACTGCCGTCTTGATTTGACTTATACAAAAGAAACTTTTGACTATGTGCCGGTAAAAACCGTAGGCCTGCATACGTTTCGCGACGTGCGCTTTTTTTGCCGTGACCGTGAGCACTTTGCCGACATGATGCGCAAGAGTCTGCCGGATATTCTGGCCAGCATGGATAAGAAAACTGTGCATGCGCTGCCGTATGAAGCAAAAGCGCTGCATTTTGAGCAGTGGGACTACTGGCGCTCGCTGCCTGCTCAAGTAGGCGATTATGAGCTGTATATTACGCCAGATAATCCCTTGCCTTATATCAATGGTTCCTTTATCTTTTTGGATTATACTGATTTTAAGCATGGCAATCAGATATACTTTTCCTATAATATTTTCCGTGATGAGCTGTTTGCGGAAATGCGCAAGAATCATCTGCCCTTGACCACAGACGCTTTTGACGTGCTTGGCAACGTGCCGGCGGAGGATAAGCTGCAGGCTTTGCAGGTGCATATAGAGGAAAAATTGATGGCTGCATTGGACGATTTAAAAAAAGTATAAAAAGATGTTGACAAAATAGGCTCAAGCCTGTATAATATAATTCGTAGTTGATTGGCCCGGTGGTTCAGTTGGTTAGAATGCCGCCCTGTCACGGCGGAGGTCGTGGGTTCGAGTCCCATCCGGGTCGCCAATCATGCCTCGGTAGCTCAGTTGGTAGAGCAAAGGACTGAAAATCCTTGTGTCCACAGTTCGATTCTGTGCTGAGGCACCAATCCAAAAACAGCACCTGCTATTGCGGGTGTTTTTTTATTATCTGTATATCTATATCTGCTTAAACACATTTTTCAGCCAGCAAGGAGTGTTATCATGTTTGAAAAATTTTTCCATGAAGTAACCGGTCCCTATATCTGGGGGCTGATTCTGCTTTTATCCCTGCGTGCCATCTTTTCTTCCGTACGTAAAAAGGATTATCCGCACGCTGCTGCCTTTATCGTTGTAGCCATTGCTGCCGCATTTATGACAGCAAGCGCACTTGACATGCTTCCGCCTGCTATAGCAGAAATATTTGCATAAGAAAAAGGCCGCTGCGCAGCGACCTTTTTACAGCTTAAACGCCGCTTTCGCGGCGTTTTTTTGTGCTTATTTTCAGTTGATGCCGGTTACATCAAAGCCGGTATCCTCAACAGCAGTCCTCAAAACTGCATCATCCAGGCCTGCGCCCTCAACAACCGCATTATTGTTTTCCAGAGAAACAACAACACTTGTTACACCTGCTACAGCAGCAAGTGCTTCCTTAACGGCGCCAACACAATGTTGGCAATGCATACCTTCGATAGCAATAGTCTTAGTCATAATAAAATCTCCTTTGCAATTACAATTTTATAAAACGCAGTCTTAATGCGTTAGTAACAACGGAAACACTGCTGCAGCTCATCGCCGCCGCTGCAATCAGCGGGTTCAGCAGCCAGCCGAAGGCTGTATAAAACACACCCGCGGCAAACGGAATACCGACAGCATTATAAATAAAGGCCCAGAAAAGATTTTCCTTGATATTGGTCATTACACCGCGGCTTAAACGGATAGCTTTTGCCACATCAAGCAAATCGCTTTTAATCAAAACCATATCAGCAGCCTCAATCGCAATATCCGTGCCGGCACCGATAGCGATACCTACATCGGCACGCGCCAACGCAGGTGCATCGTTGATGCCGTCGCCTACCATAGCGACAATATGGCCTTCCTGCTGCAGCTTGCGTACCACCGCTTCCTTATCCTGCGGCAGCACCTGAGCAACAGCCTCATCAACGCCTACCTGTGTGCGAATCGCCTCCGCCGTCTCCCGGTTATCACCTGTTACCATCAGCACACGCATGCCCATTGCCTGCAGCTTGCCGATTGCCTCCTTACTCGTAGGCTTTACGGTATCGGCAACAGCAATACAGCCTAAAAGCTCGCCTGCACGTACAAAATATAACGGTGTTTTTCCCTGTGATGCAAGCTTATCATACTGGTCCATCAAAGTGCTTGTATCAACATTCAATTCCTGCAGCAATTTGAGATTGCCTGCTGCACATTCAGCTCCCGCAAGCTCTGCCGTAACGCCCTGACCGGGGATTTGCTTATAATTGCCGGCTTCCGGCAAAGCAAGCTGCTTTGCTTCGGCAGCAGCAACAATAGCTTCACCCAACGGATGCTCCGACAGCTTTTCCAAGCCTGCGGCAAAGGCCAGCAATTCATTTTCCGTAACCTTTATAGGTAAAATATCCGTCACTACCGGCTTGCCTGACGTAATGGTGCCTGTTTTGTCTAAGATAACGGTATCAACCTTATGCGCGGTTTCCAAAGCGGTTGCCGATTTAATCAGAATGCCGCTCTTGGCACCACGTCCTGTGCCGACCATAATCGCCGTCGGTGTTGCCAATCCCAAAGCACAGGGACAGGAAATGACGAGCACAGAAATGGCAATCGTCAGCGCAAAATGCCAGCTTGCGCCGAGAGCCAGCCAGATAGCCGCTGCAATCACTGCAATACTGATAACTGCAGGCACAAAATAGCCGCTCACCTTATCAGCCAGCTTGGCAATAGGCGCTTTAGAAGATGTTGCCTCATCCACCAGCGCAATAATCTTCGCTAAAGCGGTATCAGCGCCAATCGCAGTCGCTTCCATCTTAAAGTAACCGCTTCTGTTTACCGTGCCGCCGATAACCTTGTCACCGATTGTTTTATCTACCGGCAAGCTTTCACCGGTCAACGCACTTTCGTCCAGGGCAGCGCTGCCATCAATAATTTTGCCGTCCACAGGTACGGATGCACCGCTTTTTACAATCAGTACATCACCTGTTACAACCTCCTCCACAGGAATTTCTCCCTGCAGACCGTGACGCTCGACAAGCGCAGTTTTTGGTGTAAGGTTCATCAGCGCCTTAATCGCATCAGAGGTGTGGCTCTTTGCCCGCGCCTCCATAAACTTGCCTAAGGTTACAAGCGCCAAAATAACGGCACTCGCTTCAAAATATAAAGCATCGGCAAAGCCTGGCAGCAAATCAAGACGGTTATGGCCAAAGGCATACGCCATGCCAAATACGGAATACAAACCATAAATAAACGACGCACCGCTGCCTACGGCAATCAACGAATCCATGTTAGGCGCACCGCTCAAAAGATTACGCACGCCGTGAATAAAATACTTGCGGTCGATAAAGAGTACCGGAATGCACCACAGCATCTGCAGCAAAGCATTAATCAGCTCGTTTTCCTGCCCCAGAATAAAGCTTGGCAACGGCCAGCCCCACATGCGCCCCATGTGTTGGTAAAAAACAAGACCGGCAAAAATCAGCGAGCCGATAAGACGCTGCTTCATCTCCGCCATCTCCTGCGCCGCCGTATCCTGCTGCGGCACAGGCGCAGCGGCAACTCCTGCGGCATGCACACTTGCACCGAAGCCCAGCTTTTCAATGCGGGCAATAATCTCCTTTTCATCTACAACGCTTTCATCAAAGGTAACGTGCGCATTATTTTTCAGCAGATTAACACTCATCTGCTCCACGCCCTGCATCCTGTTGACAACCTTTTCTATGCGTGACGAGCAGGCACTGCAGCTCATGCCCGTTATATCAAGTAACTGTTTTTTCATCATGGCTCCTTTCGTTTACTATCTATTTGACGTAAAAAATTTTGTCTGATATTATTATAGCAAACGCTACCTTTATTTCAAGAATGCACTATTAAGGTAGATAGTATACAAAAAGATACTGTAAAAATAACACCTCAGTTTCGTTGCTCCATGCAGAAAGGATAATTCAAATGAAAGACACCATTAACATCAACTGCCCCGTTGCTGCCACACTGCAGCTCATCGGCGGCAAATATAAAGCACTGCTCCTATGGCACCTGTCAGGCAAAATTCTGCGCTTCAACGAACTGCGCCGCCTCGTCCCCGAGGCAACACCAAAAATGCTCACCCAGCAATTACGCGAGCTGGAAGGTGACGGCTTGATTGCGCGCAAGGTGTACGCCGTCGTGCCGCCTAAGGTTGAGTACAGCCTGACGCCGCGGGGCGAAAGCCTCTTCCCCATCCTGCAGGCCATGTATGCCTGGGGCAGCAAGCTTTTAGAGGGCGAAGGCATCTGCCCGGAATGCTCCATGAAGCCTGTGGAAGCAGGGCATTGCTGCTGCCACGACAAAACCGAATAGAAACGAAAAACTTCGGCAGAACGATTATATTTAGCGTTCTACCGAAGTTTTTTCGTTCCATTTTAAAACAGCCGAAATATTTCATTCACACACATCTTGCAAATGGTTTTAACACAAAATAAATAATACAAAAAGCACGCTGCAGCCTGCGCCAAGCGCAAGCCGCAACGTGCTCATATAATGCTTATAATCAGCCGATTTCTGCTTCCTTTTCAGTACCGCGAACGTTGATCGGATGGTTGTTTTCGTCAACCATTACAACCTTCGGTACATAGGTTTTAGCTTCTTCCTCGGTCATGAGGCTGTAAGCGATGATGATAACAGTATCGCCAACCAGAACTTTACGTGCAGCAGCACCGTTCAGGCAGATAACACCGCTGCCACGCTCACCGGCGATAACATAGGTTTCCAGACGGTTACCGTTGTTATTGTCAACGATTTGTACACGCTCGCCCGGAAGAATACCGGACAGCTCCAGCAGCTCGCTGTCGATAGTAATGCTGCCCATATATTCCAGGTTTGCCTGGGTTACGGTAGCGCGATGAATTTTGCCATGGTGCATAGTATAAAGCATATTATTTCTCCTCCAAAACTACATTATCAATCAGACGGGTGGTGCCGAATTTAACAGCTACAGCCAGCAGGTTGCTGCCTGCCATCGGAGCTGCTACAGGTTTCAATTCCGGCAGTGCATAAATTTCAACATAATCAATATCAGACATAGGCTCTTCTTTAATGGAAGCAGTAACAGCCGCAGTAATCTTAGCAGCGTCACGCTCACCTGCTTCGTACTGCTCCTTAGCAGCCTTCAGGCTACGGCTCAGTACCAGCGCTGCTTTGCGCTCTGCTTCATTCAGATAGGTATTGCGGGAGCTCTTTGCCAAACCGTCAGCTTCGCGGACAATCGGCATAATGCGCAGTTGGATGTTGAAGAACAGGTCTTTTACCATGCGTTTCAGAACCTCAACCTGTTGTGCGTCCTTCTGACCGAAGTAAGCACGGTCCGGTTGTGCCAGGTTAAACAGCTTGGTAACAACGGTGGTTACGCCACGGAAGTGAATCGGACGGGTACGGCCGCACAGAACCTTGGTAATCTCACCGGTTACTTCAACCCAAGTTGCATCCTCGCTCGGATACATTTCCTTCGGAGCCGGAGCGAAAACTACGTTAGCGCCCATGCTTTCTGCCAGCTTGCAGTCTGCTTCCAGAGTACGCGGATAAGCATCCAGATCTTCGTTAGGACCGAATTGAGTCGGGTTTACGAAAACGCTGACTACAACAAAGTCATTTTCCATGTTAGCTGCTTTAATCAGGGATGCATGACCTTCATGCAAAGCACCCATAGTAGGCACCAGGCCGATGGTCAAACCCTTAGCTTTAGCTGCTGCAACCTCTTCGCGCAGCTCTGCAACTGTATGTACTAATTTCATTTTGAATTACCTCACTTTATTTATGAAAGTATTAATATAATTTTTCTAAAACAGCATCGTCAATCTTAAAGGTATGCTCCGGAGCAGGGAAGGTTCTTGCCTTAACATCAGCAATATATTCCTTTACTGCTTCTACGGTAGTATCATGCAGATTAGCATACTTCTTAACAAATTTCGGGCAGAAGCCGGTGGAAACTCCCAAAAGGTCGTTGCATACGAGCACCTGGCCGTCGCAGCCGTTGCCGGCACCGATACCGATGGTAGCCATGGTTTTCAGCTCGCTGGTTACCTTCGCAGCCAGTGCTGCCGGAACGCATTCCAGCACGCAGGCAAAAGCACCTGCAGCCTCCAAAGCCTTGGCATCATCAATCATTTTTTGTGCAGCGGCAATATCCTTGCCCTGTACCTTGAAGCCGCCCAGCTGATTTACAGATTGCGGAGTCAGACCGATATGAGCGCATACGGGAATGCCGGCCTGTGTCAGACGTTCTACCAGAGGTACTACCTCGGAGCCGCCCTCCAGCTTAACTGCAGTGCAGCCTGTTTCCTTCAGGAAGCGTGCAGCATTATACATTGCATCAACAATGCTTGCCTGATAGCTCATAAACGGCATATCGCCAACTACTAAAGCAGTGCTGTTGCCACGCATAACAGCCTTGGTGTGATGAATCATTTCATCCATCGTTACAGGGACTGTGGAATTATATCCTAAAATTACGTTACCCAGGGAATCACCTACAAGAATCATGTCTACGCCTGCTTCGTTCACGTTGCGGGACATTGCTACGTCGTAAGCGGTTATCATCGTGATAGGCTCGCCCTTTTGCTTCATTTCTTTAATCGTTGCGACTGTTACTTGTTTGTTAGCCATAATATCCTCCAAGCAAATTTCTCAGCTCATCAGCTGCATTTTCGTCAATAGTGCCATTAGCAAGGGCTAGCGAGGTTGTCGCCAGGCCCAGAGAGCAATAGGCAGGAATTACAGCTGCAGGTAAGGCAGCAAGATGCTTTGCTACCGTGCTGACATCACCGCGGGCAATAGGTCCTGTAAGCACAGCCGCAGGATTTTGCGTAACCTGCAAATTAGCCGCCGTACCTTTAAACAGGGGCAGCAGCGCCTCCCAGGCAGCTTCATTGCTGCCGGTCCAGCGCGCCATCAGCTGCGCCGCCATAGCCTCCACCGCTACAGCGTAGTTGGAGCAGATACACGCTGCCGCATGGTAGGCCGCACGTTCTTCAGCCGGTACGCTGAACGCTTTACCGCCAAAAAGCTCTACGAGCTTTTTGCCTGCGTCCTGCGCTTCGCTGTCACCGTCCAACGCCATATACACACCTGCAAGCTGTGTATTGCCGCCGGCAAAGCTCTGCAGCGGATGCAGGCTGCCTACGTGTGCTCCCAACTGCGTAAGCGGAGCCAACGGCTCCAGTCCCACACTGCCGCTCACATGCAGCACAACCTTAGCTGCAGGCGTCAAGCTTTGCGCCAGCTCCTCTGCTACCGTACCAATTAAACGATCCGGTACGGTAAGCAAGAGCACGTCCGCTGCCTGCCACAGCTTCGCGTTATCCGTCGCCGGTACGCCAAACTGCTGCGCCAGCTGTGCACTGTGCTGCTCGGATGCAGCCGTAATGCCGGCAAGCACGCCCGCTTCACGCAAGCTTGCAGCCAAACGGCTACCAACGCGTCCACCGCCAATAATACCAACCTTCAAGATTGCCCTCCCTTCTGACCACAGGAGACGCTGTGCAAATTCAAGGCTACGGAATTGCCGATTAATGCCGAAGCATATAAAAAAGCGCATTCCGGTACGGAATGCGCATAGTTAGCCTGTTTGCGTCTTCGTCCCGGTCTTATAGATCCAAGCGAGTATTGACTTAAAATTTTTCAGAAGTAAGCTTTACTGTTAACTGCTCCAGCTCATCCTAAATGCTACTGTGCATCAGTAAATTTTACCGCACTTATAATAGCATAGAAACGCGCAGTTTGCAAGCAAAATATGCTATAATGAAAGAAAAACCCAAGGAGGTCATCACCATGCCCTATGTAAACATCAAAATCACCAAAGAAGGTAACGTTACACCCGAGCAGAAGCGCGCTCTCATCGAAGGCGCAACCAATCTTCTGCACGACGTTCTAGGCAAAAACAAATCCACCACCGTTGTCACCATCGACGAGGTTGATACAGATAACTGGGGCATCGGCGGCGTCCCTGTAACCGAAATCCGTAAAAATGCGGCAGCCAAAAAATAAATTTCTTCTACCTATTTTAATATTAACATCGTTAACCACAAGATAAGCAAAGATTGACAGTTATAACCACAAAATATAGCTGTCAATCTTTTTTATGCCTAACCGGTATGGTTAACCATACTATTTCGCTAGGTTGACATTGAATTTTTCACAGCGTATACTTAAGCTATACTAAAGTTAACCGTGCAGAATCTTAAGTTAACCAAAATAAATTACGAAGGTGAAAATTATGAGTAAAGGTCTTTTCATTACAGCAATCGGAACAGATATCGGTAAAACATATGTTACCGGCCTGCTTGTTAAACGCTTACGCGATGCAGGCATCAACGCAGGCTATTACAAAGCAGCACTGAGCGGCGCTGAAGAACAGCCTGACGGTACCTGGCTGCCGGGCGACGCAGCCTTTGTTGCTAAAACCGCCAACATCCCGGAAAAACCGGAAAACCTTGTTTCCTATATTTATAAGGAAGCAGTTTCCCCGCATCTGGCAGCACTGCGCGAGGGCAATCCCGTAGAAATGGAAAAGATTGAGGCTGACTATCAGGCATCTCTCGCCAAATATGATTACGTTACCATGGAAGGCAGCGGCGGCATCATCTGCCCCATCCGTTGGGATGAAGAGCATATCCTGCTCGAGGACATCATCAAAAAGCTTGATTTAGGTGTACTGGTAATCTCCAACGCAGCGCTCGGTTCCATCAATAACTGCGTACTGACCATCTCCTACCTCAAACAGAAAAACATTCCCGTCCGCGGCATCATCCTCAACAACTACGACGGCAGCAACTTCATGCAAGCCGACAACAAGCGTATGATGGAAGAAATTACAGCGGTTCCCGTACTTGCCTGCGTACCGCCGAACGCCAGCGAGCTGGATATTGATGTAGAAGTACTCAAAGGATTATACAAATAAAAATTAACAGCCCCCTTTAGTCTCGCTCACGTGCGACAGTTCCCCAAGGGGGGAACCAAGAAAGTCTCAATTACACGCTCTTGCCTGCCCCTACGGGGAAGGTGCCGAACAACGTGAGGCGGAAGGGGGAATAAACAATAATGATACAAAACTCAGGAGGAATATAACATGAACGATAGAGTAGCAGATTTACAAAAAAGAGATTTAGCCCACATCTGGCATCCCTGTTCCCAAATGAAGGACTACGAAACCTTACGTCCTATCATCGTTGACCACGCTAAAGGCCCCTACCTTTACGCAGCCGACGGTACCGAATATCTCGATATCATCAGCAGCTGGTGGTGCAACCTTTTAGGTCACTGCAATTCCAAAATCAACGCTGCCATCAAAGAGCAGATCGAACAATTAGAGCACGTTATCTTCGTTAACTTCACCCACGAGCCTGCTATCAAGCTTTGTGAAGAGCTTACCGAAGTACTCCCCCAAGGCTTGAACAAATTCAACTTTGCCGATAACGGCTCCTCTTCCGTAGAAATCGCACTGAAAATTGCCTTCCAATATCAGCTGCAGACCGGTCACCCGGAAAAACAGCGCTTCATGTGCCTCAGCGAAGGCTATCACGGCGAAACCATCGGCGCTCTGTCCGTAGGCAGCATGGACCTGTTCGCACAAATGTACAAGCCCATGATGATGAACAACATTCATGTAAAAGCACCTGACTGCTACCGCTGCCCGTTTGCTAAAGACCGCGAGCACTGCCAATGCGAATGCTTCAAATTTGCAGAAGAAGCATTTGCTAAGTATGCCAAAGAAACAGCTGCTATCATCGTTGAGCCTATCGTTCAAGGCTGCGCAGGCATGCGTATCTATCCGCCTCTCTACCTGCAAAAGCTGCGTAAGCTCTGTGATGAATACGGCGTACTTTTGATTGCCGACGAAATTGCTACCGGCTTCGGCAGAACCGGCAAAATGTTCGCCTGCAACCATGCCGGTATCACCCCGGATATCATGACTATCAGTAAAGCACTCACCGGCGGTTACCTGCCGATGGCTATTGTCTGCACCACCGATAAAATTTATGATGCTTTCTATGATGACTACAACAAAGGCAAGCAGTTCATGCACAGCCACACCTATGCCGGTAACCCCATAGGCTGCGCAACTGCCCTCGCTGTACTCAAGATTATGAAGGAAGAAAAAATTCTCGAGCATACTGCCGAAAAAGCAACCTACTTCCATAATGCGCTCATGGATACCTTCGGCGCTCATAAGAACATCGGTGAAATCCGTCATATCGGCCTGATTAATGCTATGGAGCTTGTTACAGATAAGGATAAGAAAATCGGCTTCGACGGCGACCTGCGTATAGGCTACGAAATTTACAAAAAAGCACTTACCCACGGCCTGCTGCTGCGTCCTCTGGGCAACGTCATCTACTTCAACCCGCCGCTGAATATCGAAAATAAAGATCTGGATAAGGCTATAGCACTGGCTAAACAATCCATGGATGAGGTTTTAAAATAAGGAGCGAATAAATGAAAGATTTGAGTATGAAAGAGCTGACTACTATCGCTTTATTAGGTGTCTTGATTCTGATTTCAGGTTCTTTTAAAATCCCTTCGCCAATTGCCGGTGGCGAATTCCAGTTATCTGCACCAATCGCCGTACTCATCTGCGCCTGCTTCGGCTTTAAACGCTACATTATCGCAGGTATCCTTGCAAGTATGCTTGGTATGATGCTCGGGATGCACAACATCATCAACGTACTTGTACAGATGGTATTCCGCGTTGTTGCCGGTGGCACCATGGCCCTGCTCGGAACCAACCTGCTTACTGTTGCTGTCAGCGGACCGCTCGGAACCTTCGCTGCCCGCCTCGTACTGTGGCAGGTTACCGGTGTAAACTGGATGGTACTCACCGCCGCAGCCTTCCCCGGTATGATTTTTACCGCAGTTGCCGCCGGTGCATTCTATAAGCCCGCAAAACAGTTGCTTACCAAGGTTGCTTTGCTCAGAGGCTGATAAATAACAGAAAAAAGAGGCTCTCCTTAGGGAGAGCTGGCGCCCGTCAGGGCGACTGAGAGGGGTCTGTATTCTTTGCGCTAAAGAATAACGTGAAGTTTTGCACACCCCTCTCCGTCATCGCTAAGCGATGCCACCTCTCCCCAAGGAGAGACTTTTCATCAGCTAATTTTGCCAAACACCGAATTCAAAACACAAAGGAGATTCCCTATGCCTTTATACAGCATCAAAATGCGCGCATCCAAAGGTGATTTACATGTCAGCGGCGCAGAACGCATTATCCTGCAATCCGATATCAGCAACGCTGTCAGCGCACTTACCGAGCGCGCTCTGCATCACGGCCTCGGCCGAGCAGACTTCATCAACGTCAAACTGGAAGAGGTCGCACCGGGAAAGCTGCAATACCTCGACGCTCTGCCTGTCAGCAAACGTCCTGCCGATACAGTAGAGGAAACCTATAAAATCATGAAGGAAATGCTCTGCGAGCTGGGATTGGAAGCCAAGGCAGATGCATTAATCAACCTTCTGCGTCACAACCATCCTATGCGCGGTGCAGTTCTCTATGACGTCGCCACAAACTCCAGACTTGAACCCGACCACGAGCGAGGCATCCGCGTAACCTATATGGATGCCGAAGGAGCAGCGAGCAACTGTAGCGGTAAAAACCATTTCCGTGAAGCCATCGTATTGGCTACCAAAGTTGTTAACGCCCCCGGCATCATCGCCGAGCTGTGCCTTTCCGATGATCCCGATTACCTCGTCGGCTACCTAGCTTCCTTAAAGCATGGTTATGTACGCCTCATGCCGATGAAGGAAATGGGCAATTCGCATGGCGGCCGCGTCTTCATTTTTGACAGCACCAAGGCTAAGGCCGAGGATGCTATCAACTATCTGGAAAAACAGCGTGTACTTGTACGCGGACTGCCAGTCGAAAAGCCTGCTAATCCAAATCCGGAGCTGATTTTTGCTGACGAATTAAAACAGCTTAAAGAACAGAATCTTTACCGCTCTTTGCGCACCATGGACAGCGAACAAAGTAAGTACGTTGAAATGCAAGGACACAAGGTTTTAATGCTGGCCTCCAACAGCTATCTTGATTTGGCAGCAGATACCCGTGTTAAACAGGCCGCTGCCGAAGCTGCGCTTCAATGGGGTGCAGGCAGCGGCGGCAGCCGTCTGACTACCGGCAATACCGCACTGCACGAAGCACTCGAAAGCAAGCTGGCACAGTTCAAGGGTACGGAAGCAGCATTAGTATTCAACACCGGTTACATGGCCAACGTCGGCATTATTTCCGCCCTCTGCAACAGTGAAAGCGTTATCTTCAGCGACGAATACAATCACGCCAGCATCATCGACGGCGCACGTCTTTCCAAAGCGCGCATCGTTGTCTATAAGCACAATGATATGCAGGACCTGGAAGCGAAAATCCTTGCTACCCCCTGCAGCAGAGGTTTGATTGTCAGCGACGCAGTTTTCAGCATGGACGGTGATATTGTTGATTTGCCTGCTCTCGTCGCCCTCGGCAAAAAATATCATCTGCTCACGATGATTGACGAAGCACATGCCACCGGCGTTATCGGCAAAACAGGTCACGGCACCGTTGAGCATTTCGGCAACACCGTCCGCCCGGACATTCTCATGGGTACGCTCAGTAAAGCACTTGGCGCCGAAGGCGGTTACGCCTGCGCCAGCAAGGTGATTATCGAATATCTCAAAAATAAAGCACGCAGCTTTATCTTCGCCACCTCCCAGACTCCCGCTACGCTCGCCGCTGCGTTGCGAGCTACGGAAGTGCTGGAGGAAGAACCACAGCGTGCGCAAATGCTGCAGCATAACGTTAAGTTTTTCTTAAACGCTCTGCATGCTGAAGGCGTAGAAGCCTACTCTCCCACCGCCATCATTCCTATTATCATCGGCGATGAGAAGTCCGCTCTGCAGGTTGCAGATGAGCTGCTGGCAAACGGCGTGCTCGCCCCTGCTATCCGCTACCCGACGGTAGCAAAGGGTACTGCGCGTCTGCGCGTTGCCCTCATGGCAACGCACACCGAAGCAGAGCTGTCGCAGACAGCGAAGCTGATTGGTGCAGCAATCAGAAAGTATAAAAAATAAAGCACCAAAAGGCAAGGCCTAGGAACATACATCCTAAGACCTTGCCTTTTAATTTTTATAAACCAGCTTATTTATGCTCAGCTATATCCTCGGCATCAAGCACCTTAATTCCATGTGCAGCTAGCAGCCTAACGAACACGCCCTGCCCTTTTATCTTCTTGCCGCTGAAGCTGCCGTCATAAATCTCCTTCACGCCGCAGCTGGGACTGCGTGATTGCAGGATTGCCAAATCCACCTTATTCTCCAAAGCAGCTGCCAACGCCGCCTGCGCCCCCTTGCGAAACTCCGCATCCACACTTACGCCTTCCTTGTTCGTCACTACGCCGTCAACAATTTCTGCCGGCAAGCGAGGTGTAGACAGCTCGCCCAACTGCTCCGGACAAACGCCAATCACTTCATGCCCTTCGATAAAGTCCAATACGCTTTGATTTAAGTTATTACCACCGTTATACTTACAATTTGTGCCTAATAAGCAGGCACTCACAAGAATCTTCAAAGAAACATTCCTCCGTTACTGTAAAAATAAGCTGCTAACATACCGGATGCTAACAGCTTATTTTCATGTTTACTCTTCCTTGCTGATTTCTACAGGAATTTCCGGCAGCTTACCGTCAATGCTGATGTTCTTGTTAACCTTAGCATCGTAGGTTTCACCCTTGGCAATCTCCTGCAGATCAATACCGGTAGCACTCTTCACCGTATCGAAAACCTTCGCCATTACAGAAGGAACGTTGCTGGAAAGACTGCCCATGCCTCCTTCGCCGTACAGCGTAATCTTGTCCACCTTGCTCAGCGGAGCAGCAACCTCTTTAGCAACCTGCGGCAGAACCTCAATCGCCATCTGTGCCATTGCAGCCTGACCGTATTTCTTCATAGCCTCGGCCTTCTTATCCATAGCGGCAGCCTCAGCTTCACCCTTTGCCTTAATCGCAGCGGCCTCTGCCTCACCCTTTACTCTGATAGCATAAGCCTCCGCATCGCCCTTGGCTTTAATAGCGGCAGCCTCCTGCTCCATAGCATATCTTTGCGCCTCTGCTTCACGCTGCCTCTTAGCCTGTTCAGCCAAAGCATCCTGTTCAACTCTGTATTTGTCAGCATCTGCCTGCTTCTGAATAGTAGCAGCCAGGATTTGCTCTTTAACCAGCACCTCCTGCTTTTTCAGGTCAGCTTCGCGCTCAGCCTTAGCAATCTGTGCATTCACAGTTGCCACCTCAATAGACTTTTGCTGCTCCTGCTGTTGAATTGCATAAGCAGCATCTGCCTCTGCCTTTTTAATATCGGCAGTACGCTTCAGTTCGCTCTTGGCAATAGAAAGCTCATTCTGACGCTGTGCAATTGCTAAATCAGCATGCACCTGCGCATCATTAGCCTCTTTCTTGGCCGCAGCCTCGGCAATAGCCACATCACGCTCGGCAACAGCCTTGCTGATAGATGCATCCTTGCGGATTTTCGCCGTATTATCTGCGCCCAAATCGACAATCAGACCGTTATCGTCAACTACGTTCTGAATGTTACAGCTCAAGATGCTGATACCAAGCTTCTCCATATCTTTAGCAGCCTTTTTCAACACTTCGTCAGAGAAGGAATCACGGTCGACGTTAATCTTCTTCAAATCCAGCGTGCCGATAATTTCACGCATATTACCTTCAAGAGAATCCTGCAGGCTGCGCGTAATATCCGCCGGCTCCATATTCAAAAAGTTTCTTGCTGCCAGATAAATTCCGTTTTCCTTATCAACAATAATCTTGGCAACAGCATCAACCTTAACATTGATAAAGTCATTGGTCGGAACGCTTTGACTGGTTTTGATATCTACGGACATCTGCCCCAGATACAGCATATCCACGCGCTCCAGCAGTGGAATTTTAAAGCCGCCGATACCGATAAGGATACGCGGATTCTTTGTAATACCGGAAATAATATACGCCACGTTTGGCGGTGCCTTTACATAACAGGTCTTAGCCGCAACAATAAATAAAACCAGAAAAATAATAACGAGAAAAACAATTCCATAAGTCAAAATAATTCCCCCTTTATCATCTAAACGCTTTAAGTAAATCATAGCATAGGCAATCATGAAAGACAAGGAAATTATTTGTTGCATTTTGAACATTAGCGCAATACTTTAAAACTATATGACAAAAACAGGATAACCTTTTTACAGCATTTAATTCAACAATTAAAAAAGTTTTGGGAAGATTCTTCAAAGCTTTGCGCTCTAGCTAAGTTAGGCAGAGCAACAATTCACAAACACATCAAAATATGTTCCATGTCAACAATTAAATACATTACTTACGTTGACAACAAAATATGCTCGTGGTAAAATCATCATAATTTATCAGAGGAATTGTAGCGCTCAAGCTATTGAAGTGGGATAGGATTCAAACGAATTTCATCCCGCTTTTTTAGATAAATTATGGCAACATTCAGCCCATAAAAGCTCTCATAGCTACTTATGTAACGAAAGGAGTTTTTAACAATGCAAATCAACAAACCCGAAAACACTTTACAAAATATTTCTGTCGGCAGCAAAGAAATCAATGCAGCGCGCGTAGCCTTTTTCCTGCCAGGCTTCGTCATTTCCACCTGGGCACCGATGATTCCTATGGTCAAAGCACGCCTGAACCTTGAAGCGGATGTACTCGGTCTTTTACTTCTGTGCATCGGTATCAGCGCTTTTATCTTTATGCCTTTAGCCGGCGCACTCGTACAACGCTTTGGCTGCAAAAAAGTCGTCATCACAGGTGCAACGCTGATGGCGCTAATTTCCGTGCTGCTTTCTTGCCTGCCAAACATCTGGAGTTATGCCATTGCGCTTGCATTCTTTGGGGCAGTCATGGGCGCAACGGATGTCAGCATGAACACCAATGCCGTTATTGTGGAAAAGCTTGCCGGCCGCAGACTGCTTAGCGGTATGCATGCCTTTTGGAGTATCGGCTGCTTTGCCAGCGCAGGTCTTTTCAGCGTACTGGCATCTTCAGGTTTAAACGTAACGCTCATCGCCACACTGCACTGTGCTATTGTTTTAGCGTTGCTGGCAGTTTTCGGACGCCACTTACTGGATTATAAAAGCCCCGGCGGCGAAAAGGCCTTTGCTATCCCACGCGGCATTGTTATCGTTTTAGGCATTCTCGCCTGCATTTCCTTCCTTGTTGAAGGTGCAGTTATGGATTGGAGCGGCGTACTGCTCACCGAAGTGAAAAATATGGATATAGCGTTGGCAGGCACAGGTTACGCTATCTTTTCCGTTGCTATGCTCATCATGCGTCTTTTAGGCGATAAAACTGTACAATTTTTAGGCGAACAAAAAGCTGTTATAGGCGGCAGCATCGTCACGGCAGCAGGCTTTGCGCTCGTAGTTGTTTTAGACAACCTCTATCTCAACGCCTTTGCCTTCATTCTCATCGGCCTTGGTTGTGCCAATATTGTCCCTGTATTTTATTCGCTCTTAAAATACCAGAAGGACATGCCTATCAGCGCTGCGGTAACTTCTGTAACCAGTTTAGGTTATACAGGTGTTATTCTAGGTCCCGCACTTTTAGGCTTTGTCGCCCACGGTATCAATATCAGCGCGGTGTTTGAACTGGTTGCCTTATTGCTTGTCATTGAAGCAGGAATTGCCAAGTACGTTTTCTGCAAGCTGAAAATGTAAAATGCGTCATATATCAAAACGAGCCGGTTTTAGTCAGAATGCTAAAGCCTGCTCGTTTTTGATTGCAAAAGTTTTGGGAATATTTTTCCCAAAACTTGGCGATTCTGTATAGTTTTGGGAATTATTTTCCTAAAACTTTTGTATTTACTAAGTTTCAGACTTAAAGGTGAGAAACTTTGAGAGAAAATGAACTTACACTTATGCTATACGTAAAGTTAAAAATAGAACAGAATAAAATAAGCTGCCAGCACGTCACAAGATACGCTAACAGCTTATTTTTATTGTTCTCCTTTATTGCTTCCCTCAATAAAGCAAAAAGCACACATAATAATAATAGTCACTATCAGATTAAATTCATGATAATCCTTAGTCAACATATTAAACGCAAGTATCACTAGACATAGATATCCTGGCAGTCCCAAATCATGTAATCGCTTAGCATAAGTTGAATACATACATAACAACAAAAAGATAAATATACCTATCGATAAAATCGTCATAATTTGACTGTAGAACATCCCGAAGGCAAATCCAGTAATTGCTAAACCAACAAAGACGCAAAGCATACGTATAAAAAAGATTTTTCTGCCAATCACGCCTTTAAAATTTATCCAATCAAGTTTTTCTAACAGCATTTCTCCAACAGCCACAATGCTCACACTAGTCCCTAACACTAAAGTAAATAAAAAGTTCACGATAAACCATGCTAATTCAAAAACAATTACTTGCAACACCGGAACATACCAAGGCCCACTGGAAAAAGCACCATAGAGAGCCGCCACAAGCGGGGGTATTGGGAAAGGCAGACAAAGTATTACACCTACTACGAAAAAAATTCCTGCAGCAACTTCATTATTTGTCATGATCAATGTACCAAAAGGAAGTGCGCTTCCTATCAATAATGCAATAAGTTTAAATCGTAGTACATACAGCCATATACAAACAAAAACATACCTATGGTCAATATATAAGACATCTGACACCCTCCCTAACCTCAGTTTTTGCTACTAGCAATCTTTGTCGCCTAATAAGCGACCAATTTATCCTTCTATTTGCTATAATATGATTGAATAGAGTAAAATAACCATGTCAGGAGATTTACGATGATTAGCGAAACAATCCGCCAAAAGCTTGAAGAATTCATAAAAAATAACTATATTGATTATAGCAGTCTTCCTCATGGAAAAATACACTACAGTATCAGCAGTGTTCCCCCAGAGACAATTCTAGAAAATAAAGCTCCAACTAATACTGAAAAAACACAGCAATCCGACTTGCAGAAAGATACCAGTTCTGCTCCTATGTTGGAAGAAACTATTAGTTACAGTACCACGCCGACAGATGAATCGCTGCAAAAAACAGCAAAAACTGTTCCTAGTCTACTGGAATCACTAAAATTCCTCATTATAGATAAATTCAGCAAACCTGAAAAGCAAAAAACATTTGCCAGTCAGCTGTTAGAACTAATAAAAACGCAGCAACTTAACGAAATAGACGTTTACAAAGCCGCTAATATCGACCGTAAGCTATTCTCAAAAATACGCCACGATGACTATCATCCCAGCAGAAAAACTGCTATCGCCCTAGTTTTAGCACTTCGCCTATCTCCTGATATGGCCAAAGATTTATTAAGCTTTGCTGGCTACGCACTCTCTTCTACATCCAAAACCGATGTTATTATTGAATTCTGCCTAGAAAATCAGCTTTATGATTTAATAACAGTTAATGAACTGCTCCAGGAATATACTGGTCAAACACTATGACACAATTATATTATATCAACGAATCTCTTTATTTGGGTCGCTATAAAAGCGACAATCTATAAAAAGAAACAAAATATATCCCATATCAAAAATAAGCTGCCAGCACGTCAAAAAGACAAGCTAACAGCTTATTTTTATTGTTCAAGTTCCAGTTCAACCTCATCCTCTTTCTTGCAACGCCACCCTCCGCGCTGCGCAGACCGGAACGGATGACGGACTCGCCGGCACGTCTTTGTTACGCGCAAGCTCGCAGGCAACGGACCAACAAGGAATTTTTCGCTGGAGCGTTGACGAACTCTTCAGCAGCTAAGCCTCGCAAAATTCAGCTACGTGAAAAATTCTGCTAATCTAGTCGCCGGAATCCGGCGAAGCAGCTACGTAGGGCGTTTTTTGGATACTTTTTGCCACCCAAGGCAAAAAGTATCATAATAAATTCACACCATCAAAAACGCTCCCCTGCTACCCGACGGTAGCAAGAGAGCGTTCTCTATTTCTTATTGCGATTAAACACCTTAATATTTTTATTGTAATAATTTCTTAACTGACTTATCAAAATCAGATTCTATTTTTTGTGTTTTATTGAATATCTCATACTCAGCATAAGCCTTAGCATGTGCATTTTTACTAGAAATACGACCATTATCCGGAAGTATATCATATCTACGGAAAGCTAAAAATTCATTTACACTTGAAGCAAATTCTTCCATAGTAAATGTATTCTCTCGCTCGATCAGATCTTCAATATAATCAAAATATCCACTAACTGTTCGTTCTAATTGTCGTATTTGTTTTTCATCCAAATAATTTTTAGCTACAATAACATCTGACTTCAATATTCTACCATCAGGAGCATTCTTCCATGTTGTTAATCCCATATGCTCTTTTTCGTGATTCGCCTGATAATATATAATTTCTGCTGCAGTATGACCAGCAATAGCATAATGAAATTTATTCTGTATAGTTGCGTAAAATTTTTTTGTTATATCTGCCTCTTTATCATAGTCAATACTACATTCAGCAAAAATATCTGTTATTTGCTGATAAATACGTCTTTCGCTAGAACGTATTGAACGAACACGCTCTAATAATTCACGAAAATAATCCTTGCCAAAAGCCTTCTTGCCTTGTTTTAACCTCTCATCATCCAATACAAATCCCTTTTGTATATATTCTTTTAAAATGTTCGTTGCCCAAATACGAAAATGGGTAGCTCTCATTGAGTTAACCCGATAGCCTACAGAAATAATAGCATCTAAATTGTAAAACGCTATATTGCGTGTGATTTCCCTTTCACCTTCATTTTGAACTGTTGCAAAAAACGCAACAGTTGAATGCTCAACAAGTTCTTTTTCCTCATATATATTTTTTAAATGTCTGGAAATAGTAGACTTGTTTACACCAAATAATTCAGCCATTGATTTTTGAGTCAACCAAAGCGTTTCGTTTTGGATAAAAGCCTTAACAATAACATCTTCTTGCTCTACCTTATAAAGCAGAAAACGAAAGTCTTTAACATTACTCATCGTCAACGCCCCTTTCCTGAATTTTTACGAACATATTTTCTTGCTATTGTATCATATGATTCATACTATGTCAAATTACAAAAAAACGCTCCCCTACTACCCACCGATAGCAAGAGAGCGTTCTCTTTATCTGTTTATTTACTTTTCTGCTTCAGCGCTCTTCACAACCGCCTTCGCAGCCTTTTCGAACTTGGTACGCGCCAACATCACAAAATGTCCGCAGCCGCAGCATTTCATACCAAAGTCCATACCCGTACGGGTAATTTCCCACTCATCACTGCCACAGGGATGAGCCTTTTTCATTTTGACGATATCGCCTACATTAACATCCTTACCGGAAAGCATTATTCAATACCGTCCAAAGTCATTACGTCGCTGACCTCATAGCCGGCTTCACGGATTTGCTCAATGATATCCATACCATTATTATTGAGAGCGGCACGAATGGTAACTTCAGCAGTACCATCACCATTTTGCTTGGTAACCAGAGAAATAATATTAATGCCGTCTTCCTTCATAATGTTGGAGATTTCCGCAACAACACCAACCTTATCAGGTGCTTCGATAGTAATACGCAGGCAGTTGCGGTTCATACCCATAATTTCTACGATAGAACGGAAGATATCGCTGCGGGAAACAATACCGCAAAGCTTATTCTCCTGGTTAACAACCGGCAGAGCGTTAACTTTGTATTTATACAGCTTGTAGGCAACATATTCGATAGTATCATCTGCCTCAACGCTTATAACAGAACGCTTCATAACATCTTTAACCTTCAGACGTCCCAGCAGATAATTAGCCTCATAACGGGAAAGGGTGCTGCTGTCACTGGGAGAAGCTTTGCCGATATCATCACTGGTAATAATGCCGCGTACGCGTTGCATATCATCTACAACCGGCAGACTGATCAATCTTTTGCCGCGCATAATCTCGCGCGCTTCCAAAATAGATTGATCCTCACGCGCAGTAACAACAGGTGCAGTCATAATATCTTTTACTAACATATGAGTTTTACCTCCTTTGACTATAGAACACAATCATTTTAATATAATCATTTTCACTTTAAGGCAGCTTTAAATCAACCAGGATGGTATCTCTATCAGCCGCCGAGGTATGCTTTGCGAACAGCCTCGCTGCTTGCCAGCTCTTTAGCTGTGCCGCTCAGAGCAATACGTCCCGTCTCCAGAACGTATGCCTTATCAGCGATGGACAACGCCATATTAGCGTTCTGTTCAACCAACAGCACTGTAGTCCCGCTCTCGTTGATTTCCTTTATTATATTAAAAATTTCCTTTACAAGCAAGGGGGCAAGACCCATAGAAGGCTCGTCCAACAGCAGCAGCTTAGGACGGCTCATCAGCGCACGGCCCATAGCCAGCATCTGCTGCTCGCCGCCGGAAAGCGTACCGGAAAGCTGATCCTTACGTTCCAGCAGACGCGGGAATTTTTTAAAGACATCATCCATATCCTTGGCAATTCCGTCCTTATCCTTACGCAAGTACGCACCCAGCTCCAGGTTTTCCAGAACAGTCATATTAGCAAAAACATGACGGCCCTCAGGAACCTGGCACAAGCCCATGCCGACAATTTTATGCGCCGGTACACCGGCAATATCATGACCTTCATATAAGATTTTACCGGTCTTCGGTTTCATCAGACCGGAAATGGTGCGCAACGTGGTAGATTTACCGGCACCGTTGGAACCGATCAGCGCTACGATTTCACCATCGGGAACATCGAGGCTGATACCTTTGATAGCGTGAATCGCGCCATAATATACATTGATATCTTCAACAGTTAACATCAGTTGATAACCTCCTCGCCCAAGTATGCTTCAATAACGCGTGCATTTTGTTTGATTTCATCCGGAGTACCTTCGGCAATCTTCATGCCGTATTCCAGTACGTAAATACGCTCGCAGACACCCATTACCAGGCCCATATCATGCTCAATCAGCAGGATGGAAAGATTGAATTCCTTACGAATCCAGCGAATCATTTCCATCAGCTCTTTGGTTTCCTGCGGGTTCATGCCGGCAGCAGGTTCGTCCAGCAGCAGCAGCTTCGGCTCGGTAGCCAGAGCACGCGCAATTTCCAGACGGCGTTGTTTGCCATAAGGTAGGTTTTTGGCTACCTCATGTGCTTCTTCTTCCAGATGGAAGATTTTCAGCAAATCAAGAGCCTTTTGTGTAATGAATTCTTCCTCACTGAGATACTTGCCGTCGCGGACTATAGCATCAGCCAGATTATAGGTTACGTGCATATTATAAGCAATTTTTACATTGTCGATAACGCTCAGCTCTGAGAACAGGCGGATATTTTGGAATGTACGCGCCATACCCATCTGCGTAACCTGGTAAGATTTTTTACCGCTGCTTTGCTGACCGTTAAAATATACCTTGCCTTCTGTCGGTGTATATACACCGGTAATCATGTTGAAGGCTGTTGTCTTGCCGGCGCCGTTAGGACCGATAAGGCCAATCAGCTCTCCCTCGTCGATATGCATGGAAAGATTGGAAACGGCACGCAGGCCGCCGAAAACCATGGATACATTATCTACCTTCAGCAGTTCTGCCATTGTCCTTACCTCCTAATTTAAACATTTTCAAGCTCAATTCCTTGCTGCCGAACAGACCTTGCGGACGGTACAGCATCAGGATAATCATAGTAACAGAATAGATAATCATACGCCATTCCGGGTAATCCGACAAATAAGCGGAAATGAAGGTCAACAATGTCGCACCGGTAATAGCGCCGGTCATAGAACCAAGACCGCCTAAAACAACCATGGTCAGAATATCGAAGGAACGCATGAAGGTGAAGGACGCAGGATGCGCCAGGAAGAAGTAGTGGCTGAAAAGTGCGCCTGCAGTACCGGCAAAAGCAGCACCGAAGGTGAAAGCCATTACTTTATATTTAGTAGTGTTGATACCCATGGTATCTGCCGCAATTTCGTTTTCACGGATTGCCAGGCAACAACGGCCATAGGAAGAGTTTTTAAAGTTCTTGATGAAGAAGATAATAGCTATCATAATCCAGAAGGTATACGCGAAATTGGTCATACGGGGAATGCCCATCAAACCGGATGCACCGCCGACATAATCAATGTTCAGGATGCAGATACGGATAATTTCGCCTAAGCCCAAGGTGGCGATTGCCAGATAGTCACCATCAAGACGCAGCGTCGGCAAACCAATCAAAAAGCCCAACAGGCCGGCGGCCAGGGTTGCTACAACTAGGCCTGCCTCAAAAGGCATGCCCAGCTTAACCGTCATAATAGCACTGGTATAAGCACCGACTGCCATAAAGCCGGCATGACCGATAGAGAACTGACCGGTATAGCCGTTAATCAGGTTCAGGCTGACTGCAAGAATAATGTTGATGCAGATAAGGATAATGTTCAGCTCCCAGAAGGGACCGATGATTTCGCCAAAGAGCAGGCCTTGTACGATACCAAAAACGATAACGCAGGCAACTATGGCTTTTAAATCAAATTTTCTAATTGCATTCATACCATGTCACCTCAGACTTTCTCACGAACATTCTTGCCTAATAAGCCGGAAGGTTTATAAAGTAAGATGATAATCAAAATACCGAATGCTGCCGCATCACGGAAGGTAGAGGAAATAAAGCCGCTGACCATTGCTTCTACAACGCCCAAGATAATACCGCCGATCATAGCACCAGGGATAATACCGATACCGCCAAGAACTGCGGCAACGAAGGCTTTAAGACCGGGCATCATGCCCATCAGCGGGTCAATAGAGTTATAGTAAACACCTACCAGCACGCCGCCTGCTGCTGCCAAAGCACTGCCAAGCGCAAAGGTAGTGGAAATTACACGGTCAATGTTGATGCCCATCAGCCTTGCAGCGTCAGCATCATAGGATACAGCACGCATAGCCTTGCCGGCTTTTGTTTTATTTACGATGTAGGTAAGAACTGCCATCAGAATAATAGCGCTCAACAGGATAACAAGCTGCTGACTGTTAGCAACCAGTGGTCCAAGATGATATACAGTAGCGCCGAATACAGCGGGGAAGGTTCTCGGCTGCGGAGAAACCAGCAGAATCATGCTGTATTCCAGGAAGAAGGATACGCCGATTGCAGTAATCAAAATTGCGATACGCGGTGCATTACGCATGGGGCGGTATGCAACACGTTCAATAATAATACCTGCGATAGCAGCGCCTGCCATCGAGAAAATAATTGCCGGGATAAACGGCAAGCCTAATTGGGTAGTAGCGAAAAAGCCAAAATAGGCACCCAACATATAAATATCGCCATGAGCAAAGTTTATCAGCTTAATGATGCCGTAGATCATGGTATAACCCAAGGCGATCAATGCGTAGATACTGCCGAGAGATACACCATTTATCAGCTGCTGAAAAAACTGATGGATAAAAGTCTCCATAATTTACCTCCCTAGAGATTTCAAAGATTTGTGTAAGCGGGACACGCTTACTTAAAGGAAAAGGCTGTTGCTACGCAAAACAACAGCCTCGTTGATTAAATCAGATTAACTACTAATGTAAACTATCAGGGATTAACTTTAGTTTTAAAGGTTTGTTTGCCATCTTTATGTTCGATAATTACAGCACTCTTGATCGGGTTATGCTGTTCGTTAAAGGTTACTTCACCGGATACACCCTTGAAGCCTTTAATCTTAGCCATTGCTTCAGCAATTTTAGCCGGATCGGCACTGCCTGCATCTTCGATTGCTTTTGCAACCAGCAGAGTGGAATCATATGCCAATGCTGCAAATACATCCGGGTTGGTGTTGTAAGCTTTTTTGTATTCAGCTACGAATTCTTTGTTCAGATCAGAGGTATCGTCCGGAGAATACAGGCTGGAGAAGAAGGTATTTTCCAGAGCAGCTTTGCCAGCAATTTCAGGAAGCTTAGCGCTGTCCCAACCGTCGCCGCCTGCCATAGGAACGGTGATGCCCATCTCACGAGCTTGTTTAACAATCAGGCCAACCTCCTGGTAATAACCGGGAATGTAGATGAAATCAGGTTTTGCAGCTTTGATTTTGGTCAAAGTAGATTTGAAGTCGGTATCCTTTTGCAGATAAGCCTCTTCAATTACAACCTGACCGCCGTTTTTAACAAAGTTCTCTTTGAAGAACTGTGCCAGACCTTTAGCATAGTCACTTGTATTATCAATATAGATAGCAGCCCTCTTCACTTTAAGTTCATTAGAAGCAAAGCTTGCCATTACAGTACCCTGGAACGGATCAATAAAGCAGGTACGGAAGCTGTAGGGTTTAACCTGTTTAGTTTTAGGATCAACAGTAACGTCCGGGTTAGTGCCCATAGGTGTAATATCTACAACCTTAGCACCATTATTGATTGCACCGGATGCGATTACAGCAGAGGATTGGTTAGGACCGATTACTGCTACAACCTTATCCTGAGAAATCAGCTTTTGCATACCGTTAGTTGCTTCGGAGGCTTCAGATTTGGTATCAGCAACAACTAAAGAAAGTTTTTTGCCGCCCAGCACACCTTTTTCATTTATTTTTTTCAGTGCCAGGTCGATGCCGTTTTTACCGGAAATACCGAAGGATGCGCTGCCGCCGGTCATTTCCAGCAAGCCGCCTACCTTAATGGTATCGCCGTCAGCTCCTTTAGAGCCGCCTCCGCAACCTGTCAGCGCGCTCATAAACATAGCGCCGGCTGCTAGTACAGATAACAATTTTGTTACTCTTTTCATGGTTTATTCCCCCTCAGAAATAAATAAAAAATATTTTTATAGAGGGCGCATCGATTAGACGCGCCCGGTCTAACTTAATAAATAATCCATGGAATAGAAGTCTTGTTATGCTTTCTGATATTTACTTGTAGAATTTTTTATGTTTATTTTTTTGTTAGCAATTACAGGCTGATTTTTTCAACCAGAGTCGGAGTACCGGTTTCCAGACCGATAATCAGAGCAGGCATTACCGGGTTGTGGTTAGCATCAAAGGTGAGCTTGCCGCTTGCAACCGGCAGGTCTTTGGTTTCAGCAATTGCTTTAGCCAGCTTAGTGCCATCAGTGGTGCCTGCACGTTTCAGAGCATCTGCCAGAATCAGACCTGCATTGTAGCCCTGCATTGCGAAGATATCAGGATCTTTTTGGTATTTCTCTTTGAATTTCTTGATGAAGTCCTGAACGGATTTGTCTTCGTCTTTAGCATTGAAGGCACTTACATAGTAGCAGCCCTTCAGAGCATCTTTACCGGCGATTTCAGCAAGTTTCGGGCTTTCCCAGCCATCGGAGCCCAGCATCGGGCAGGTAATGCCGATTTCGCGAGCTTGTTTGATAATCTTGGAAACTTCTTCATAGTAACCGGGAACGTAAATTGCTTCCGGATTGGATGCTTTGAGTTTAGTCAGAGCGGATTTGAAGTCAACGTCTTTAGCCAGGAAAGCTTCCTTAGCAACAATTTTACCGCCTTTGCCTTCCAAGGTTTTTTGGAATACCTCTGCTAAGCCTTTGGAATAGTCACTGGAGGAATCGTAGAAAATAGCTACGTTTTTAACCTTCAGAGTTTTATCGGCAAATACTGCCATTACCTGACCTTGGAACGGGTCGATAAAGCAGGCACGGAATACGAAATCCTTTACCTTGCCGTTTTCTACGGTAATGCTCGGTGCGGTAGCAGCCGGAGCAATTTGAGGAATCTTATTTGCAGTAGTAATAGGAGTTGCAGCGTTTACGCAACCGCTGGTTGCAGGTCCGACAACAGCAACTACTTTATCTTGGGTAATCAGCTTGGTTACAGCATTACCGGATTCAGCCGGCTCGGATTTGTTATCGCTTTCAACTACGCTGATTTTTTTACCGTTCACGCCGCCGTTTTTATTAAGTTCGTCTACAGCCAGCTTGAAGCCCTCGTTAATGGATTTACCATAGTTAGCAACATTACCGGTTAATTCGAATGCTGCGCCAACCTTAATAGTATCTCCGGTATCAGCTTGTTTCTTTTCTCCGCCACAGCCTGTGAGCAATGCGGCGCACATCATAGCAGCCATAGCCGCTGATGCTAATTTCTTCCATTTTTTCATTTTGAGTCCTTCTTTCCCTTAAAAATAAAATATAAGACACAGTACCGGGAGTGTTCTCAGATTCAACCACTATCCCAGCAACTTTATGTAACCAATTATAGCTGTTATATTACACTTTTGTCAACGAATTTTTTCATGTTCATTGTATACATGAGAATTTTACACGTAAACTGATACATTTTTTATGTTTTCTGATTTCTTGTTTATCATTTTAGTATTTTTGTGTTTTCCAAACAAACTTTGTAGCTTTTGTGTATTCTTGCTGCCTTTATAGCACTCTGCCTGCAGATAGTGTATAATATAATGCATAAGAATTACTTGTCTTTACAAATGCAGGCAAGACTATTTATAGAATGAGAGGTATTTATGAACTTTATTGCTTTATTTTTCTTGTGCGTGCGCATGTTTCATTTCATTCATTCCCGCAGAATAGCCTATCTGCTGCAACGCTTTTCCCGAATCTTAGATGAACGCCGCGCCAACCCCGGCCGCAAGCAGGTCATTATTATCGACGGCAGTGCCACCACTTTTATAATTTACTTTCTGCTGGATGTATTCTTCCTGTTATACTGCATCTGGCTGATGCTGCACGACAATACCTGGACCCCGGGTTTTCTGCTGCTTGTGATTGCAGCACTGGAATCGCTCGCTATTCACGCCCGTATCAGCGGTGCCTATGACGAGGACGAGGAAGGCTTTGTCTATCCCCGCACCTGGGTGCGCTACCTCTGCTTCGGCGAGAGCATGTTTATTCTGCTGAGGCTGTTTGAGGGCGCTTAAAAACCCATACTTAAATTGTAAAATTGAAAGCAAAAAATCCCGACAGCAGCCTGTCGGGATTTTTCTTACACTATCACTATTTAAATTACAAGAGTCTTTGCTCTTCCTCTGCCAGCGGATAGCTGGACTTACCGTTATCAATATCCTTAGCAAAGCAGCGGCTTTCCTCTCTGCCGTAAATGCTGGTCATAATAATACCCTTATTATTCGCATCCGTAAGCAGCAGCGAATAGCTCATTTCACCGCCCATAGCGTCAAAGGCATCGTAACGCACAATCTTAATATTCTGCAGGCAGTTCTGTACCTGTGCATGCAGCTTCTGATGCTCATCCTGCAGAGCTGCCAGCTCATTCTGTACAGCACGCAGCTCCTGCAGCGTATCTGTCAGTACGACATCAATGTTGGCTTCCTTGCCCTGAGTAAAGAAGTCATATTTTTTTTGCAGCTTATTCAATCTGCCCTGCAGACTGAAGCACATACCCAACGCCACCAACACAATAAGCAGCAGCACAATAATAATTGCTGCCGAATGTGTATTAACCAAAAGATTGGCCTGTTCCATCAATAAAAGCCCCCTCATACCAAAGCTTATCTAAATTACCGCCGGCACATATACGACCGGTATTCTTATCTTAGCGTAAAACTCCGAAATCACACATTCAAACGCTTAGGCTCGCCGTTAAGCGGTTTTTCCTCATGGCGTCCCTGCTGCAGCACCTCATAAATGCGCTCCAGGTCCTCAGCGGAATAATATTCAATGTGAATAGTACCACCCTGGCGTCCCTGCTCATCCAACTTAGGCACAACCTTAACCTTAGTACCCAAAAACTCTACCAGACGCTGTTCAAAGTCATGGCAGAAAATATCATTCTCGGTAGGCTCACGCTTAGGTTTCTTTTCTTTATTATCCTTATTTTTAGCTTCTTCCTCGATAAGCTCACGGACAATCTTCAGCTTCTTGCCTTCCTTCAGCTTACGCACAACCTCTTCGGTCATACGTGAGCTCCAGCCATTGGCAATAATAGCCTCCGCCACCTCGCACATCTGCTCCGGCTTCGGCAATCCCAAAAGCTGCTTGGCTTGGCCCATCGTCAGCACGCCGTTGATAATCTGCTTCTGTACCTGCTCCGGCAGGTTCAGAAGACGCAGGATATTAGTTACTGCGCTGCGGCTACGGCCTACCTTTTCGGCAGTCTGCTCCTGCGTCAGCTTAAATTCCTGCATCAGGCGGCGCAAGCCCTGCGCTTCTTCAATCGGGTTCAGGTCATGGCGCTGAATATTTTCAATCAGTGCGATTTCCATCATCTTGGCATCGTCATAATCCTTAACGATAGCCGGCACCTTGGTCAGTCCGGCCAAGCCTGCGGCACGCAGACGGCGTTCGCCTGCCACCAGCTCGTAGCTTCTGCCCTTTTTGCGCACCACTACCGGCTGAACAACACCAAACTCCTTAATAGAAGCAGCCAGCTCCTGCAGCTTTTCCTCATCAAAGTTGCAGCGCGGCTGATACGGATTCGCTGCGATATTTTTAATAAGCAGCTCCTGTGCAGCACTTGCGGGTTCCTGCACCTTTTCTACGGCAGGACTGGTATTTTCGCCAAAAATTGCGCCCAGACCCTTGCCTAAGCCGCCCTTCTTACTCATCCTCAATCACCTCACGCGCAAAGTCCGTATACACCTGCGCACCCTTAGATTTGCTGTCGTAGTCGATAACCGGCTGTCCGTGGCTGGGTGCTTCACTCAGGCGCACGTTTCGCGGAATAATCGTCTGATACATTTTTGTTTTGAAGTACTTCTGTACCTCATTCACAACATCCTGCGACAGATTCGTTCTGCTGTCATACATAGTCATCAGCACACCCTCCAGCTTCAAAGCCGGATTCAGGTTACGCTGTACCAGCTGAATCGTATTCATCAGCATAGTAACACCCTCCAGCGCATAAAATTCGCACTGAATCGGAATCATTACCGAGCTGGCAGCTGTCAGGCCGTTGATTGTCAGCAGGCCTAAAGACGGCGGACAATCAATAATAACGTAATCATAATTATGCTTTACTCTTTCCAGAGAGTTTTTCAAACGTCCTTCACGGTTCATCAGCGAAACAAGCTCTATTTCCGCACCGGCAAGCTGGATAGTAGCAGGCACCAGGTCCAGTCCTTTATAGACTGTGTGCTTAATTACATCCTGCATGGGTACTTCACTGATAATCGCATCATAAATGCATTGCTTAATATCACGTTTATCAAAGCCAAAGCCGCTGGTAGCATTTCCCTGCGGATCACTGTCAATCAAAAGTACCTTGCGTTCCAGCGCCGCCAGGCACGCAGCCAGATTTACCGCCGTAGTAGTCTTGCCAACACCACCCTTCTGGTTGGCAATAGCAATTACCTTTACCAATTCGCTTCACCTCGTAGTCATAGTATATCTATTCTATTTTATCACACTTTACGTGCTCATGGGAAAAGAATTTTTGTTTATTTAATTTTGTACGCTGCTCCAGCGCCTCCCAACAGCAAAAAGCGCAGCACGCTTTCGCTTGCTGCGCTCAGGTTGCATATTACACTGTTATAAATTATACGTTGAAGCGGAACTCAACAACGTCGCCGTCCTGCATAACGTAATCCTTACCCTCCAGACGAACCAGGCCTTTTTCACGTGCTGCAGCCTTGCTGCCGCAGGCTACCAAATCATCAAAGGAAACGATTTCCGCACGGATAAAGCCACGCTCAAAGTCAGTATGGATTTTGCCTGCTGCCTGCGGAGCCTTAGTGTTCAGCTTAATAGTCCAGGCACGGGATTCCATTTCGCCCGCAGTCAGGAAGGTCATCAGGCCAAGTAGCTTGAAGCCTGCTTTAATCAGGCGGTCCAGACCGGTTTCCTCCAGGCCTGCCATTTCCAGATATTCCTTAGCCTCTTCTTCCGGAAGCTCGGCAACTTCGCTTTCCATCTTCGCGGAAACAACGATAACCTCAGCATTTTCTTCCGCAGCATATTTCTTTACAGCCTGTACATGCTCGTTACCGGACGGATCAGCAACCTCGCCCTCAGCAACGTTGGTGATGTACAGTACCGGCTTCATGGTCAGCAGATGCAGCTCGCCCAAAAACTCCTGCTCTTCCTCGGTCAGACCAAGGCGGCGTGCCGGCACACCATCAGACAGGCCGGCCATAACCTTTTCCATTACAGCCTGCTCCAGCTTAACCTTTTTATCGCCGGTTTTTGCCAGCTTAACCAGGCGCTCCTGACGCTTTTCAACAGTTTCCATATCAGCCAGACACAGCTCGGTGTTGATGATATCAATATCACGCAGAGGATCAATGCTGCCCTCAACGTGGGTGATGTTGCCATCCTCAAAGCAGCGTACAACCTCGGCAACAGCGTCTACCTCACGGATGTGGGACAGGAACTTATTGCCAAGGCCTTCGCCCTTGCTTGCGCCCTTTACCAGACCGGCAATATCTACAAAACGCATAGCTGCCGGAACAATCTTTTTGGATTTAAACATGTCGCTCAGAACATCTAAGCGTTTATCAGGCACATCAACAACGCCAACGTTAGGCTCAATTGTGCAGAAGGGATAGTTTGCTGCTTCTGCGCCAGCTTTGGTAATAGCATTAAACAGGGTACTTTTGCCTACATTAGGCAGGCCAACGATACCGACTTCTAAATTTGTACTCACGTAAATCGCTCCTCGTCATATATATTTAGTGCGTTAAAAACTCTATATCTAATATATTTTACAATAATATGCTGTGATATGCAATGTTTAGACGCAAAAAGCGCCTTTCCGCAGCATAAAAAAGAGACAGTCCGCAGACTGCCTCTGATTTTTGACTTAAGCTTAGAAATATTCCAGCTCTCTCTTGGCAAATGCACCGGTTACCGGGTTCATGTCAGCTTCTACTTTATATCTTGCAGTAATGAACTCTACATCATAATGTACATTGTTGCCTTCTTTTTCAGTTTTAATGATAATGTTTCTGGCATCGGGATATGCTTCCAGAACGATTTGTCTGATATCCTCAGGAGTTTTTACCATCATCGTGCTGCCGGCAATATTACTGCCTTTAATTTCTACTTCCTTAACTTTGGTAGTAGCAAGAACAACCTCTACCTCGTATTCCAGATAATTATCATTATCGCGGAAGTTCAGAACAGCTTCGCCGTCTTCTTCCTTGTAGCCATAAAATACAGCAGCAGCAGGAACCTCGGCACGTGCAGCATCAATAACCATCTGCTGATGGCTTTTAGCAGGTGCAGCAAAAGCTACTGCGCTCATTGCCAGCGCAGCCAGCATAGAAAGCAAAACTAATAATTTTTTAAACATAAGTATTCCCCCTTTGAAAAAATATAATCAGCTTACCAGACTTACTGTCTTTCCAAAAGTCTGTTAGCGTAAGCACGCATAGAAGGATTTGCTACAGCCTTGAAATCTGCAGGCGGCAGAGCAAAGGCAGTTGCCTCATCCACGGTATTGGAAACCTCAAGAACCTTAAAGATAGGCAGATAGCTTACTTCGTAGCCCTTCCAGTCAGCTGTATCCTTTGCATAATAGAAATTCAGGCTGTTGGTGCCCTTGGTCATCTTATCATAATCATAGCCGGTAACTGCATCATTACCACCCTGCGGACGTACATTGAACCAGCTGATCAGGGTTTCGGCAAAGGGCATGCTCATGCCCGGCAGCTCGGGAACTCTGTCATAGTTTTTATTGAGATAGTCAATAGTGTACCAATAACCGTTCTTCACAAAGGAAACGGTATCCTTGATTACCTTGCCTTCACCATCAGTAGTAGTGATACGCTCGGCGTTGATGCCGTTGGCTTCATTGTATTCCGTACGGTTGGTGCGCTTTTGCTGTGCAGTCGGCAGCTTGGCATAGGCTTCGGCTGTCAGCACCTCACGCATATCAATCGTCTGAGTTACAACCAGATGTACAGGATGCTTGTCACTGTTTAAGGTTTCACCCAACAGATGGATGGTACGCTGACCGGGATTATAGGCAAAAGCCATTGCTGTGCAAAGCATCGTAAAAACAAAAGTCAAAAATAAGGTTCTCAAAGATGTTTTCATGCAATTCACCTCGTATGTATATTACTACTAATATTATATCATGTTAACGCCTGCGTAAATAAGGGTTCTATAATAAGTGTTGGGGTATTGACCTAGATTAGGTCAATACTTCCAGCAC
>OICB01000128.1_pt1 | contig 49283 bp, 46 predicted proteins | sample 1581121 | NCBI WGS metagenome assembly OICB01 (sample SAMEA3882544, study PRJEB24775) | human gut metagenome | biome: human-associated habitat; feature: intestine environment; material: feces | place: Netherlands | collected 2009/2010 | reverse complement strand
AACGGCGGGGCCGTAAATCTGGAGCAGCGCCAAGGTCTTATCAATATCCTCCTCGTTGAGGGTACTGGTGATGTCAAAGGTTTTCAAGTAGTTCTGGAATTTACTCATTATTCTGTGCAGATCGAAAAGCTCATATGAATGTGAAGATCCGAGACAATGTGTTTCGGTGCAACCGCTGCGGCAAAGGTGGGGGCATCCTCCACCTTTACGCAGAGTTTTGCGAAGTCACCCTCCATACGGCCTATGAGGAGCTTTGTAAGATGTTCGGTCCCGACAGCAATGAAAAACCGCGCGAGTATAAGAGAAGGCGGAAGATAATTGAGACAGCGGAACTGCCGATAGCCTCAGCTGAGGTGCGAGATAACACCTATTCAAATCTGCTCTCTCTTTTGACCCTGTGCCCCACACATCAAGCATCGCTGAAGGAACGAGGCCTGACCCGAGATGAGATTGACTGGCTTGGCTATCGAACAACCCCCACGACACGCCTGAGACGGATCGTGACTGAGTTGCTGGAGCGCGGTTGTGTCCTTGATGGTGTTCCTGGTTTCTATTGCCAGAAAGATACCGGGCAGTGGACGCTCGACATCAGAGGTTCTGGAATCATGCTTCCGGATCGAAATCTTAATGGGCAAATTGAGGCCATTCAGGTTCGACTCGATAAGGTTTATAACCAGAAGTTCTATAACCTAACGAGCATCGATCAGTACTATGGGACACAGTCCAAGTGCTGTCCACATTATGTCGGGGTTCACGAAGGCGACGAGGTAGTCTGTCTCACAGAAGGCGTGATGAAGGCAGATATTGCCTACAGTTTTGCGCTTGGCACCTCATATGAAAGTGGTTTTGTCGGCCTTACCGGAGTGCCAAGCTATTCCCAGTTCGAGCGTGCGCTTGAAGAGCTTAACTCTATCGGCGTGGTACGAATCAACATTATGGTTGACTCGGACTACCAGGTCAAAGAAGAGGTCCGAAAGGCGCGTGATCGCTATATCGAAATGGGGGTTGCTGCTGGCTTTGAGGTGGCTCCGATTACCTGGACACAAAAGCGGAAAGGCGTAGATGATCTCTATAAGCACCTTTTCCGGAACAAATGATTATGACTTGGGCTGCAGCATTTTAGCTGCAGCCCTCTGCGTATGAGGAGAATCTATATGGTTCCTATTGAAAACCAAGAGCGACCGAACATCAAGTCAGTCTATACCTGCTCGAACTGTGAGAAGGCTCTGTTTGATGGCGATGATGACCATCCGAGATGGAACTTCTGCCCCATGTGCGGCCAGGAGATTGAGTGGGATAAATCTGCAAAGGTCGTTTGGGAAGAAAAAAACTGTAATGCCTGTGGCGGTTGGCTTGTTAAGCGCCACCCTGCAGGTTTTTGGTATGCCTCAAGCGACTATATTGGGATGGATACCTGCTACACCTGTTGGATCGAGGAGTGCCTTACGACCAACTGCCTTGGCTGTAAGCGAGGGAACTATCCGGACTGCAAGTGGATTGATTTGAAAAAGTCTTATCAGGAGGAAGACAAATGAGCGTTGAGATCTATATTGATGACTTGAAGCCTGACATTGAAAGACAGGTATTGGAAGAGCTGGGGCTCGAAACTGCAGAAGATGGGAATTATGATATTATCCCTCTTTTCAGCGTAGAGAGACCGGAATGATTTTTGGGCAGATCATGAATTTTTAGTAGAGGGGGGTGGTCAAACACACCCTCATTTCTACATTCATTATGAGGAGTGAACTGCTGGAATAATCCAAATAATACTAGGGATAATATCCCAAGGAGGTGCTATCGGTATTATGGAAGAACCTAAGATTACTTCTGGTACAGTGCCATATATCGCATCTGAAATCCCTGATGATCCAAGAGATATCACACCCGAGCAGTGGGAAGCGATGAAGGCGGTTGATATTCGGACAGTAGACAAGTCTCAGCTTGTAGACTTGAGCACCGTTCACATTGATGAATCCTTGCCTGTGCGTGAAAGAGTGCTCAGTTATCTGAAGCAAGTGAAGAATCCATACTGTGTCCGAGTGGGCAACTTTGCTGTCAAGGTGAAGTACAAAGAGGACGGGCCATCCTTTGAGGAAGTGTTCAAGCATCTGCTGCAGCAGCAGAATATGATGTAATTCTTGCCAGGTCCGTTTTTCATCTGGATAAAGGGCCATAGATGTGGTAAAATAGCCTCGGACTAAATCAAGCATACTCACTCCTTAGGCAGACAGACCACGCCAAAGGAGTGAGATTATGCAGAATAATGCGAATGAGATGGCTGTGTTTAATACCGCCATCTATGTGCGTCTTTCCAAGGAAGACATCGTTGCGGCGCAATCTGGCCGTGAGAGCAACAGCATTACCAACCAGAAGCAGCTTATTCTGGACTTTCTGAAGGATAAGCCTGAATTTAATATTGTCTCCATTCGTATAGACGATGGATATACAGGGACGAATTTTGACCGTCCAGCCTTTCAGCGCATGCTGAACGATATTAAGGCTGGACGGATCAATTGCGTGGTCGTAAAAGACCTGTCCCGTTTCGGAAGAGAGTATATCAATTCCGGAAAGTATATCCACCGTCTATTTCCTGTTTTAGGGGTGCGCTTAATCGCTATCAATGACAACATCGACACGATTACCCGTGACGAGAGTAGCGAGTTTAGCATCACGCTCAAGAACTTGATGAATGACAACTACAGCCGTGACATCTCAGTGAAGGTCAGAAGCCAGCTGCAGGTGAAGCGGAAACATGGTGACTTTATTTGTCCGTTTGCACCGTATGGGTACCAGAAGTGCGAGGGAAACCACAATCGAATTGAGCCCGATCCCTATGCTGCCACAGTTGTCCAGGATATTTTCAACTGGAAAATTCAAGGCATGACGAACAATGGCATAGCAATTCGGCTTGCAGAGAGCGGAATTCTTGCGCCGCTGGAGTATAAGCGCCACAAGGGAGAGCCGTTATTCTCCGGCTTCAAAATGAAGGAACGGTGCGAATGGACAGCGCAGGCAGTTGCCCGGATACTCACCAACCCGATCTATATTGGAACCCTCCGCCAAGGCTTTCGCCGTAGACCAAACTATAAAATCAAGAAATCAATACCAACAGAAGAAAACGAGTGGGTTGTGATCCACGACGCCCATGAGCCTGTTGTCACGAAGAGGACATTCTATCTTGCTCAAAAAGCTCTTCTGATAGATACGCGAGCAGCACCACGAGCAACGACAGTTTATCCGCTATCCGGCTTGTTGGAATGCGGAGAATGCGGGAACGCAGTTACTCGAAGCACAATTAACAACGGATATAAGTTATACAGCTATTTCCGCTGCAGCGTGCGCACGAAAGAGGATCGCTGTGAGCTCAAGCAGGTACCAGAGGCACAGGTTGAGGCAGCTGTCCTTCAGCTATTGCAAGAGCATATCAGCGCGGTGGTTGAGCTCGACCGGTGTCTATCTGAAATTCAGCAGGTGCCATATCAGAAAATCAATGTTGCCAAGTGTGAGCAGCGCAGGGAAAAACTTGCGGCAGAAATCGCTCGTTATCGCGATCTGAAGGCATCTCTCTATGAAGATATGAAAGAAGGACTCATTTCGAAGACTGACTTCTGTGACATCAGAGGTCAGTATGATGCAAGAATTGCCGATGCGCTGATTGCTCAGGAGCAGATCGACCGAGAACTCAGTATCTATCTCTCGGGCGAACAGTCCCTGAACAACTGGATGAAGACATTTACCGAACATCGAGGATTGAAATCACTCACGCGGGCAGTTGTTCTGGAGTGCATTGAAAAAGTTGTTATTCACAAAGACGAAAAGTTGGAAATCATCTTTGAGCATTCCGAGGACTATGCCCGTTTGGTGAGCAGCCTGCAGGAATATGCCGAGCGTGGAATACTAGAGGAGGCGATGTAAGCATGGCAAGAAAGAGCAGAAAAAATGTCCAAGCCACACCCGCAGTTGTAGTAGGACCTGTCCAGTACAAGGTAGCGCTCTATGCCAGAATCTCGGTTGAGAACGAACAAAAGCGAGAAGCAGACACCATAGGTAATCAGATTGCGTTGCTGAAGGACTTTGTTTCCCAGCATCAGGATTTAGTTGTCTTTGACCTCTATTGTGATGACGATATCTCGGGAGTTAGCTTTGTGCGCCCGGAATTCGCTCGAATGATGAATGACATCCGAGCTGGCAAGGTGACCTGTGTGATTGTCAAAGACTTGTCTCGTCTGGGGCGAAATATGATTGAGAGCGGTGAATATATTGAGCAGATCTTTCCGAGAATGGGTGTGCGCTTTATCTCCGTTACCGATCGCTTTGACTCATTGCGGGATGATGCCGACATTTCAATCCAACTGAAAAATTTTGCAAACGAGGCATATGCGAGAGACATTTCCAAGAAGATTCGGGCGGTGAAACGGACGCAACAGCTTGCTGGTAAGTGGACCACTGGCACTCCGCCATATGGATATATGTTAGATCCGGATGACAAGTACCACCTATTTCCTGATCCGCAAACGGGACCAATCGTTCTTGCCATTTTCCGTATGGTGGCAGAGAATCATACTCTCCACTTCATAGCGAAAACTCTGAATGAGCAAGGGGTTCCCAGTCCCGGACGCTATCTGTATGATATTGGTTTGCGGAAGACGGAGAAGTTCAAAGATGCCATCTGGTATCTGCAAACGATCAAGAAAATTCTTGTCGATCCGGTCTATCTTGGTTGGATTGTGTCCGGAAAGTACAGAAGCCAGCTGTGCGAGCGGGGGACAAAGACTACAGTTAAAACGCCAGAAGAGGAATGGATTATCAATAAAGGTATGCATGAACCCATTGTTTCCAAAGAGCTTTTTGATAAGGTTCAGGGCATCCTCTCGGCTAGGCAAAGTGAACAGGGCCTTGCGACTATCTACGATTCCAAGAGTAAACGAAGAAGTATGTTCAAAGGAATTCTTCGTTGCGGAGAATGTGGACGCAGTATGTACTTGCGCAGTAAATCTAATCGCGGTTATTACTATTATTGCACTCTCCATGAGAATTACAATGCCACCATTTGTCCCAAGAAAGCGGTCAAACAGGAGGATGTAGAGTCCCTTGCCCTGCGGCTTATCCAAACTCAGATAAGAGCATTCTCCGATGCCCAGAGACTGATTGCCAACTTGAATGCTACGCCTTCTTCGCAGACCCGCTATCAGATATATGAAACCCAGATTGATGATGCAAAGAGAAAAATTGAAAAGTTCAATCAGCTGAAGGCAGCCCTGTATGGCGATTTTGCAGATGGGCTTCTGAGCCATCAAGATTACACAGATCTGAGCGAGGACTACTCTAGGAGGGCGGATGATTTGAGGATCTTTATTGCTGAATTGGAGAAGGAAAAGGGAAAGTACTCAGCGGGATTTGGCAGCAAAATGCAGTGGGCACTGTTGATTGAAAAGTATAAGGATCAGGAGTCCCTTGACGCTGAAATGGCAGCAGCCTTCATTGAGACGCTTACCTTGTTTAACGATGGCCATGTTGAAGTGGCATTCCGCCATCGTGATGAGATTGAACAGGTCCTCTATGTCGCTGCGACCCGAGGAAAGGAGGCGGAGAGATATGCCGGATAAGGTGCTGGCGTTTTATATTCGTTTGTCGAGTGAAGACCGAGATCTCAAAACAAATGCATTGAAGAATGAGAGTAACAGTGTTTTCAACCAAAGGCGGTTACTCCAGGATTACTATGATACACATGAATCGCTCCATGGTTATAAAGTGATCGTGTTCTGCGACGACGGAGTCACGGGAACACATTTTGACAGGCCGAAGTTCGATGAGCTAATTGAGATGGCTCGCAATCAGGAAATTCATTGCATTATGGTGAAGGACCTATCTCGTTTCGGAAGAAACTTTCTTGAGATGGGAAACTACCTCGAACTGATCCTGCCTCTTTATGGGGTCCGCTTTATATCTATCAATGATGCCTTTGATAGTGATGACTACTTAGGTGTCACGGGCGGACTTGAGTTAGCCCTCCGCAATCTCATCAATAATATGTATAGCCGAGATCTATCAACCAAGGTGCGCTCAGCTTATCGTACCCGAAATCTGCGTGGTGAATACTGGGGAGGAAGCAGCTTCTATGGCTACCAAGTCCATCCTCATAACAAAAAGAGATTAATCGTAGATGAGCAGGTTCGTGACATCATTGTCATGATTTTCGAGTCCTGCGTTGCAGGCATGACCACGAGCGAGATCGCTCAAATGCTGAATGATATGGGCATTCCATCCCCGTTAGAGCATAAACGGCGAAATGGCGGGTTTTATAATGGGGTGGTCAAGGAAGAGACTGGAATCTGGCTCAAGGGGGCTGTTCGAAAGATTTTGACTGATGAACGCTATACCGGTAAGATGATTACCAATATTCGAGAGACAGAAGAAGTAGGAAAGCCTAAGATGCGGTCGTTGCCCCGAGATCAATGGATCATAGTGCCAGGTACACATGAAGCAATCATTTCGGAGGAGTTGTTCCGAGCGGCACAGAATGCGCTCCAAGGGCGTATTCGGAATGTTAACAAGAATACTGCCGGAAACCGAGCCAACAATCTGTTTGTTTGTGGCTGCTGCGGGAGGAAACTTCGAAAGAATCCAGCAAAGGAACCACACCTTGTTTGCCCGAAAAATGACAGTATTAAGGGTGCTGAGTGTGCAGGTCTCTTTGTCAATCAGGCCCAAATTGAGCAAGCTGTTCTTCAGATGCTGCGGGAACAAAGTAGGATCTTCCTTGAGCAGCATTGTTTGATGCAGGCATGCATTGACAAAAAGCTTTCAAGTATTCAAACGGAGCTTGATGCTAACACCAATATGACAAGACGGCTCCAAAGTAGAAAGGCTGAACTATATGAGCAATACCGAGCGGGTAGCATAAGCAGAGAGAAATTTGCTGATATCCAGAAGAAGGATTCAGAGAAGCTGGCAAGACTCTCAAGTAGAGCTGAAGAGATCAAGCGGCTTCTGGTAGAGCAATATGAGTCTCGAGGTAATCTTGCGGCGGGAAAAAGAACAGCAGATCAGATCATCCTGCTTAAAGATTACGATCCGGAAATAATTAGAAATTTTGTAGAGCGGGTTCTTGTGTACCCTTCAGGAGAGATTGAGATAGATATGCGTACTTCGAGCGGGTTTGCATTTGTAACGGCAAGCTAAAACAATAAGCGCCCCCACTTAGGAGGCAGCTGAAAAAATTTCGAGAAAAATTGTATGTCTATCTTGACACAACCAGGATTGACCTATGCCAATCACGGCAGACAGGAGGCTTATCAAGCGGCTTTTGAGCAAGCACGGGGAAGAAGCTTCTAGACAGCTTATTGAATTGCACAGGGCAGATACACTCGGGCAGTCTTCAATTTGCATTCCCCGCCTTGCAACTTTTGAGACTGCAAACGCAATGATAGATGAGCTGTTACAAGAGGAGAAGTGCTTCTCATTAAAAGACCTTGCTGTCAATGGAAACGACATGATGGCGATCGGGCTGAAGGGAAAGTCAATCGGCAATGCCTTGCAAGCCTGTTTGGATGCGGTTATGGATGAAAGAGTGGCAAATGACCACACAGCCCTACTGACACTCGCTCAGGAACAAATGATAGCAGATACCGATCAGATATTATCTGATTTCGCGAATGACTACAAAAGAATGTCCTGACTCTAATGCGACCGCAAATGACAAGAGGGATACCGGCAAAGGGTATCCCTCTTGTTTTAGTTAGATGTGATTATACCATGTTGTCAGTTCAGATCACCGGCGGCCTTGATCTTCACCCGGTTGGTGTTGCCGGGATAGTAAGCCAGAGGTACATCCTCCATTTCGATGATCTCCACAGTCTCACGCACGGCGCCGGCCTCGACCGCAAGCTCAATGGCTTCGTTCTTGGCCTTTTCCAGCGACTGCTCACGGGGCAGCTCGTCGTAGTTCATCAGCTTTTCATAGGTGCCGCTGACCTTGGAAATGGCAGAGCCGATGGCGTTGGCGCAGCCGAAATGCTCCGGCTTCAGGACCGTTGCCGCGCCGCTGATCTTCTCCGGCAGGATGATGGAGCCGCCGCCCACAAGGATCAGATCTACGTCCGCGTTGGAGACCTTCATGGCGTCCACGCTGTCTTCCACCAGTGCGCGGATCGCAGCCATGGCCTTGTCCGCCACTTCCTGAGAAATGGTTTCCACCTTGGACTTGTCGCCCAGCTCCACCATGCCCAGCCGCACGGCGATATCAGTGGCGGTCATCACATCGCCGCCGAACACAAGCGCCTTTTTTGTGATCTCATAGCCCACGCTGTCGGGGCCGACGGTCACGCTGCCGTCATCCCTGACACGCACGATGGAGCCGCCGCCCAGGCCGATGGAGATAACGTCCGGCATCCGGAAATTGGTGCGCACACCGCCAATGGTGACGGCCACGCTGGATTCTCGGGGGAAGCCGTTCTGGATCACGCCGAGATCGGTGGTCGTACCGCCCACATCTACCACGATGGCATCCTTCAAGGAGGAGAGGTAGCTGGCGCCGCGAATGGAGTTCGTGGGGCCGCAGGCAACCGTCAGGATCGGATAGCGGCGGGCGTGCTCCATGGTCATGAGCGTGCCGTCATTCTGGCTGAGATACACGTCTGCATTGACAATGCCCTCATCCCGCAGGCTCTTGGCAAAGCCCTCGGTGAAGCGCTCGGCTACCTGCCACAGCGCGGCGTTCAGGATCGTGGCGTTTTCCCGCTCGATCAGGCCCATAGAGCCGATCTCGCTGGAGATGGAAATATGGATGTCCTCGCCCATGATCTCCCGGCAGAGCTTGGCCGCCTCCACCTCATGGTCATTGCGGACGGTGGAGAACACACTAGAAATGGCAATGGACTTCACGCCCTTTGCCTTCATCTCCTCAAAGAACGACTTGGCGGCAGCGGTATCCAGCGGGGCCAGTTCCCTGCCGTCATATTCAAAGCCTCCTCCGATGATGGTGCTGCCCACGGCCACCTTCTGAATATCCTCCGACCAGTCCACCATGGGACGGATGCCGGTGGTGGCAGGCGCGCCGATGCGCAGGATGCCGATGGGGGCCAGATTCTTGCGCTCCACAATGGCGTTGGTGCACTGGGTCGTACCCAGCATTGCCTGATGGATCTGCGCGGGATCCACACCGGAGACCTCCAGCACCGTGCGCATAGCGCCCAGAATACCGTCGTAAATATCCGCAGAGGTGGGATACTTGATGTCCGCCACCACCGCGCGGTTCTCGTCCACCAGGACGGCATCCGTATTAGTGCCGCCCACATCAATTCCGAGTTTATACATGATCAGTTACCTCCCTTGCAGCGCTCTTCCAGAGGAATGTAATCCGTGTCCACGCCGAAATAGCGGGGGCCTACCAGCTCAATGCCCTTTTCCGTCCGCCACAGGTGGAAGCACTTGAGACCGACCACCATGACACGTTTGCCGTACTTGAGGCCGTCTGTGGTAACGGGGATATAGGTCTCCGTATCCACCAGAGAAATGAGGTCGGGGGTGGTAGCCAGGATCTTGCCGTCCACCGTGGCGGTCAGGTTCTCATTCTGGAACTCCACATAGGCGGTATGGCCCTTGTACTCACCGATGCCCTCCAGCACGACCTTGCCGAAGTTGAAGCCGGCCCGGGTCTCCCGCAGCACATCCGCGATCTTGCCCTTAAAGAGCTTGAAGCCCTCGGACATTTCAAGGAAATGCTCCTCCGGCGTCTGGTCACCGCAGTCCTTGACAGTGCGGATGGCCTTGCCCAGCTGCTGGCTGCGGGTGACGATGCCGTGGACGCCAAATTCCTTCATCTGTTTGCCGCTCATGGGATAAAGAGACACGGAGACGGAAGCGCCGCAGCTCATGGTGACCGACCGGGCCAACTCCTCCGTCCATTTGTTGGTGATGGTCTCAAAGATGCAGCTGTTGCCCTTCTCGTCCACCAGCGCCATCGGCGTTGCCTTGATACCGCCGATGGTAAAGGTCACCATCTGCAATTCAGGGAAGGCACGGCCCATGCCGTCCACATCCACCATCGGCATATTCAGCCTGGCCGCCGCAGCGATGGGCAGCATGGAGTTGACGCCGCCGGCCTCGATAGGCATAAAGGCGTAGATCTCCCTGCCGAAGAACTTGGAGACCATATCAAAGAGCTTTTTGTATTCGTTGCCGCCGATGGCCTTCTCCACCAGTACCGTCGGCGCGCCCATCATGGCGATGGGGACAACAAGGGCGTCATCCGGCACCTCCTCCGGGTCCAGCAGCGTGACAGGGCCGCACTCCTGTACGGCGCCGATGGCCACCAGCTTGCCTACATAGGGATCACCGCCACCACCGGCGCCCAGCAGCGCCGCACCGGTGGCAATATCTTCGATCTCAGGGATTCCGATTTTTCGCATGACCTTTTCCTTCTTTCGTTATAATTGCAGTATGCAGGAGAAGCGGGCAGATACCCGCTCCTCCTGCGGCAGATATTACGCAGCCTGCTTTGCGGGCATCCGCTTTGCGGACGTCAGCTTCGCGAGGCCCACATAGAGGACCAGAGAAACCACAATACCGTTGACCGGGCCCACAAAGAACGGCCAGTTCAAAAACGGCAGAGCCTCGACAAGACCAGGGAAGCTGGCGAAGGTACCGCCGGTGATGCAGGCAAAGACGGCGCCAATAGCAAAAGAGATGACGCCGACGGCGGAAAAACCGGGGCGGGGGGAGAAATTCTCCCGCTTGCCCTTGCCCACAATCCAGTAGGAGGCGATCAGCACGCCGGCCAGCGGCGGGATCAGCGCAGACATGAGGGACAGGAAGCTCTGAAAAGCATTCAGCAGGCCGAAGGCTGCCAGCAGCGTGCCGATGGCGCCGGCCACACCGGTGGTGACCTTGAACTTGCTCTCGTCAAAGCCAAGGAGATTGCTGAGGGCCAGGCCGCCGGAATAGGCGTTGGTAACGTTGGTGGTCCAGGTGGCCAGCACCAGTGCCACAAGGCCGACAAACGGCACGCCCAAAGACGCAAGGATGGCGGAGATGTCATACTGGCCTGTGACGATGCTCATGAGTGCGCCGGTCAGCAGCATGAAAAGGCCCGCGGGAATAACGCCCACAACGGAGGACTTCACCACATCGCTGCGGCTCTTGGCAAAGCGGCAGTAGTCGGCGGAGATTACGCCGCCCAGGGCGAAGGAGGCAACCACCATCGAGATGCCAAACACCATACCGGAGGAGTTCTCGGGCGCATAGTTTGTGATGGCGCTGCCGCCGTCATTTGTGACGATACCGGCAATGAGACCGTACAGGCAGACGATGACCAGAAGCGGCACGGCGATGTAGTTGAGCCACTTGAGGCCCTTGAAGCCGACGCAGGCCGTCAGCAGCATGATAACGCCCCAGACGATAGAGCTGATAGAGATAAAAATCGGAGTCGCCTCCGTTCCCAGCATATTGGCTACCATGCTGGCAAAGGCGCTGCCGCAGGTGGCAGACTGGATACCGAACCAGCCAACGCAGGCAATCGCAAGAAGCGCGCTGATAATATAGCGTGCGCCCTTTTCGCCCAGCGCCCCGGAGGCCATCACGGACACCGGCAGCCCGGTATCGCATGCCTGCATGCCGATGCAGATCATGTAGACGCAGATCAGGCCATAGCCGATCAGAATGGACAGGACGATCTGACCAAGGCTCAGTCCGCCTCCGGCCAGCACGCCGCCGATCATCAGGCAGGGAACACAGATCATGCCGCCCGCCCAGACTGCCGCGATGGACAGCCAGCTCTGGCGCTGCGATTCATCAATTTTAAAGCCGCTGTTGTTTTCACGCATGGGAAAACACCTCTTTCTCTTGGGTATATTCTGAGTCCGAACCAAAGAATGGGGCAAGTATAACACTTCAAAGCGGTGAAGAATACTGTCGGATAGGTAGAAAAAATGCTTCGCTGTTTGTCCCTTGGGACAAACAGCGAAGCATTCCTTATTGTAACTATCAACGAACCTCATGAAGGAGCCGGTAAACCGCGGCGCTGCGGTAGAGCTCGATGGTCTCCGGCATTTTTCCCAGACGATAGCCAAGCAGATCCGCAATTCTTTGCAGCCGGTACTTGATGGTATTCTTATGAAGAAACAGCATCTCCGCAGTTCGGGTAACGCTGCTGTCGCAGTCCAAAAGGTAAACACAAGCCGTATCAAGGAGGTCATGATATTCCCGGTCGGCCTGTAAAGCCGCCAGCGGCATGGTGCGCCGCACAGCAGCGGTCTCTCCCTCGTCAATGCGTTTGCGGCAGGAAGCCGCCAGCTCCAGTTCCCCTTGCAGGAACATCCTTTTATGCGGGAAAATACGCTTGGCATCCTCCAAATTGTCAAGTGTTAACAAATATGCTCTCCGGCAGCTTGTCGTATTGGACAATCCGCTGCATCGCACCACAACAGCATCCGGGCTGGTCTTCAACGCACACGACAGGATCTCCCGTATTGCGCTCTCGGTTTCCCTCAAAGAATGCGGTGTGCTCAGGCACATGACCGGCTGTCCCTCATAGATCGCGCCCACAACGGTATCCGCACACTGTCTGGCCAGGGCCAGATCCTGCTCCATCCGCTCCTCCACTTCCCCGGCATCCGCACCGCACAGCATCCACAGCTCGTGAAGTGAGGCAACGTCTACATGAAAGATCTCCGCCAGACGGCGCATCTTCAGCGGCTCGTCCTGCAGAATTGCCCGCAGCAATTCATGGATCGCCACAGCGCCATGCTGCTTTCCCCAGATATTGATACAGATTCTCACGATGTCTGCCGCCTGCTCCACCAACGAAGCCCCCAGCGGAGCGCCGACCTTGATCAGCGCCAGATGGAGCGGCTGGGCCAGGTCTGAGCGGATAGAAACGCAGGACATTTCCGCATCCGCAAGAAAGGGGCAGGGTACGCAGATCTGCTCCGTCAAAAGCTGCAGGCAGCGTTCTATCCCCTCCCGGACCGTATCCTCCATACCGCTGGGCCAGGTCGCGAGATTCAGGATGTTTCCTTCATGGGTGGTCAGTGCCGCGGAGCACCCAAGCTCCGCGCACAGCATTTGCAGCGCGGTCCCCACCGTCTGCTGGTGGTGCGGCGCCGAGGAGATCCGTGCAAGAATGTCCGACACAAGGGAGCCCGGGACCAGGCGGTCCTTGTAGATGCACTCTGTCACGTCGGTGATCAGGTCGCTGTAACGGAGATGCCGCTGGCCCTCCGGCATACAGATCAGGACGAAATCATTGGCGTCAGCGATCTCGATCAATCGCCGGTCCACCCGGGGGAGGTAGACGCCCACATAATACAGCACCATCCCCACTTCCCCGCCCTCAATGAGCCGCAACAGATTGGAGCACTGGCACTCCACATCATTGATGCAGTTAAGAAAGCCGGTAATGACGATCTCACTGCCGGGGTATTTGTTATGGCGAAACACCTCGTTGATCAGGACCCCCGGATCGGTAGATTCCAATACGGAGATCGAAGACACGACCTTTTTCAGCCCGCCTGCGCCGCCAATAACGCGTGCATGTTGCAGGGACGGCAGCTTCAGCAGGTCGGATACAGTCACGCTCATGCTCTCACCTCTTTTTAATTGATATAGGCTTATAATATGGTAGTTTGTACCTTTGCCTTTTCTATTTCAAGTAGCTTTTTCAACCCCTGGATTTCCCTTGTGAGCCGGTCATACTCAGTAAAGGCCTCTACGACCTGTTCGTCATCTTCAAATGTGGGGCGCGCGGGGAACTTGGTGTGAATGATAAATGACTTCTCCAAACCCTCCGGGAAGCGAACTTTAATGGTGTTTTCCTTCTGGGCGATGACAATGCCAGTCCCATACTGCTTATGTGTTACCCGCACATTCAGTAAGGAGATTGACCGGAACTTATCCAATTCAATATCTTTTGCTTGAATCTGCGTCTCAAGACTATCAATTCTTTCCTGCACTTTCGCCTCTTCCTTCAGGCGGAGTTGCTCTTTGTTATAGGCAGAGGTGCTTTCCGACTTGGGGATATAATAGATACCCTGGTAGAAATTATAGGCACGAGAACAGTAGATAACATCGAAAGCGAGAAGGTGCAGACTATCATCATGATAACATTCATCACCACAGATAGCCCAATGCTTCTCAAGGAGTGCTGGGCGTATTCGAAGAGCGTCAACAACCAGATCGCACATTCCATAATAAGCGCTTAGCTTAAAGGTTTGCCCTGAGCCAATATCAATTCCGTACTCGATATGTTTTGCAAACTCCTCGGCTTCACTGTATTTGTAAATATAGTTCTCTTCCGGGGCATAGAGTGCCAAATAGGTGAAGGCACAATGACGGTTCTGCCCGTACTTCCAGTAACTCGGGAATGTGCGTTCACGGACTGCCTCAATCCCATCTAGAAACTCCTCAACATGGTCTTGCCGCAACTGAAGATTGCCTTGGTCATCGGCGAAGAGGACTTCGACAAAAAGACGCTCTACCTCATCAGGCTCTTGCTCAGCCATCTTCACGATCCCGTTTGTGGGGGATACCTGCCCATTATCGAGCAACACAGAGCACTCTTTTGTGGCGGCTTTGAATTTCTCGGCAAAGGTCATATCCTCGACTTCTTCGCTGAACCAGACATCCTGAAAACAGCGGACAGCACGCCACTTGAAAATCTCGTCATGTTCCGCATTGTTGATCCACTCAAAGTTATCCTCGTAGCGCTGGATGAGCGTATTGAGATTAGCGGTGTTCATGGGTTGGTCTCCTTGTTTTATATCTGGTAGTAAATTTCCTGAGTTTAGTATCATCATTGTAGTCGCACCTACAGTAAATGGCAAGAGAAAAGGCCGTCATTGTGGAAATGTCTTGAGCTATTCTTGAATGATAGATCCCGCCTTTACAGACCGATTTGCAATACGATATAATAAACCGTGCCAGCGTGGGCTCTGCGTTTCATGGGACAAACTGAGCAGGGAATGCAGGCCATGCTCAGCCGTATCCTAGATCACATTAGTTTGGAGTCCGTCCGAGCTACATGGGAGGCGGGGCTTTATCTCTATCGTACCGACTTCCCTGTACAGCTTGATGCGAAAGTTGCATGCTGGTACGGAGAAAAAGAGGGCCATATGAAGAAAGCCATCCAGAAGCTGCGGAAGGTTTATCCAAAGCTGACGGTGCGTTGTTTCTCAGACTTCGGCCACGGTGACATTATCAACCATCCTGAACTGTTTGTTGAAGAGATGATCTAGTTCATGAATTTGTCGGTTTAATTGAATAGTAGGTCAAACGAAACGTTTCAAGTATTCAAACGGAACTTGATGCTAACACCAATATGACAAGACGGCTCCAAAGTAGAAAGGCTGAACTATATGAGCAATACCGAGCGGGTAGCATAAGCAGAGAGAAATTTGCTGATATCCAGAAGAAGGATTCAGAGAAGCTGGCAAGACTCTCAAGTAGAGCTGAAGAGATCAAGCGGCTTCTGGTAGAGCAATATGAGTCCCGAGGTAATCTTGCGACGGGAAAAAGAACAGCAGATCAGATCATCCTGCTTAAAGAGTATGATCCGGAAATAATTAGGAATTTTGTAGAGCGGGTTCGTGTGTACCCTTCAGGAGAGATTGAGATAGACATGCGTACTTCGAGCGGGTTTGAATTTGTAACGGCAAGCTAAAACAATAAGCGCCCCCACTTTGGAGGCAGCTGAAAACATTTCGAGAAAAATTGTATGTCTATCTTGACACAACCAGAGGGCTTCATCACCGGCATGGCGTCAAAGATGTTCGTCGTCGCGGGGCCAGTCATCGTGTTCGGCACGCTCGCAAGCGTCGTGTACGGCGTTATCCTGATGCTGCTGTAAAAAAGGAGAGATGCCGCGGCATCTCTCCTTTTTTGATTCATTTCGCCCGCTGGATGCGCTTTTCGTTTTCGTGCGCGCTGGGGATGACCAGCGGCGCCTGCTCCACAATGACCGACGAGGTGTCCAGTCCGTACCACTGGATGACCGAGCCCGCCGCGCGGTGGACGGCGTATTTGAGGTTCAGGATGATCTCGTCCGTGCGGCTCAGCTCCGACATCAGCGGCACCGCGCGGCGCAGCATCAGAAACTTGAAGCTGCCCACCTGCGAGGGGCCGTAGATCGAATACTTTCTCTCCTGCGGTGGCAGCTCCCCGCTCTCGAGCAGGTCGCGCACGATCTGGCGCAGGTAGATGTTCACGCGCTGGTCGTTCTTGAAGCCGAGGTTGAGCTTTACGCGGAAAATATAGTCCGTGCCAAATGTCTCGACCTGATAGTTCATCGCGTTTGGCTCGTCGAGCACATGCACGCTCAAAAACCAGTAGGCGCGGGCGCGCTTGGGGTCCTTATCGAGGATGGAGTAGAGTGTGTTGCGATCGATCGTCTCCATATCGTCGCTGCTGCCGATGTAGACAAGGTTCTGCGTCAGCTCCGGCAATGCACTGTCGCCGCGCAGCGCGGCAAGATTCTCCGTATAGTCACCAAGCTTGAGGCGCACGCTGTATTTCTGCTCGAGTTGCGTGCCGCGGTGCCAGATGATCATAATCGACAGAAGCAGCAGCGCCATAATGACCGCCACATAGCCGCCGTGCGCAAATTTCGACAGGCTCGAGAGGAAAAACACCGTCTCGATCGCGCCGAAGACAATGAGCACGCCCCACGCGAGCGCTTTCTTCCCTCGCACACGGGAAAGATACACGAACAGAAGCAGCGTTGTCATCAGCATCGTCACCGTGATGGCAAGGCCATAGGCCGACTCCATGCGCGCGCTCGAGCGGAACAGCAGCACGATGAACGTGCAGCCCACCCAGAGGATCTTGTTGACCGTGTCGATGTAGATTTGACCCTTGGTCTCGGCGGGATACTGCACCTTCAGGTGCGGCATCAGGTCGAGGCGGATGGCCTCCGATACCAGCGTATAGGAGCCTGTGATGAGCGCCTGCGAGGCGATGACCGCCGCGAGTGCGCTCAAAATGACCGCCACCGGACGCAGCGCGCCGGGCAGCATCAAAAAGAACGGGTTCAGGCTCTCAAGCGATGCAAGCGCCGCGTCGCCCCGACTGCTGAGCAGCCACGCCCCCTGCCCCAGATAGTTGAGGATCAGGCAGATCTTGACGAGCGGCCAACTGATGTAAATGCTCTCGCGGCCTACATGGCCCATGTCGGAATACAGCGCCTCCGCGCCCGTCGCGGCCAGAAACACGCTGCCGAGGATCATAAAGCCGAGTTTATTATAAGGGCTCACGAGAAGCTCCACCGCGTGCGCGGGGTTGAACGCCCGGAGCACCTGCGGCATGGAGAAAATGTTCATCGCCCCCGTCGCACCGAGGAAGAGGAACCACACGAGCATCACCGGGCCAAAGGCCTTGCCGATGCGGCTCGTGCCCGCGTGCTGCACGGCAAAAAGCGACGCGATGATGCAGAGCGTGATGATGATGACGCCCGTCTGGCGGCCTCCGAGGAGCCTGTCCATCATCGCGATACTGCGAAGTCCCTCAACCGCCGAGGTCACGGTCACCGCAGGCGTCAGCACGCCGTCGGCAAGCAGCGCCGCGCCGCCAAGCATCGCCGGCACGATGAGCCACTTGCCGCAGCTGCGCACGAGCGAATAGAGCGAGAAGATACCGCCCTCGCCGTGGTTGTCCGCCTTCATGGCGATGAGCACGTACTTGATGGTCGTGAGCAGCGTGATCGTCCAGATGATGAGCGACAGCGCGCCGACAATGAACGACTCGTTGAGCTGCGTGATGCCGCCGTTCCCCTCCAAAATGGACTTCATCACGTACAGCGGTGAGGTACCGATATCGCCGTACACGATGCCGATGGCCACAAGACACATCGTCAGGGAGGTTTTTTGTCTCTTTTCCATAGCGTTCCCTGCCTTTTTGGGCGCGGCGGAGCGGTCTTTATCTCCCCACCGCGCCGCTTCTTCATAAATTCTTAACAAAATTTTAGCATGTCCTCCCGACAAGTGCAAGCGACAAATGCCGTCAAGTGTTAAATTGACGAAAATGCCCTTTCCGCGCTGAAGAGGCAGAAGCGTGTCCATACATGGTTTATCCGCGGTTATTCTGTTGACATAACGATGTGGAAAACTCTGTGGAAACTGTGAATAACTTTGTTATTCCAGTGCGTTCCCGCCGGTTAACGCTTTGTTATGTTCGACGTCTTTCGGCATAATTGGCGCAGAAATTCCCGCGAATTTCTGCATTTTCCCGCCAAAGGCAAAAATCTGCCGCGGCCACTTGCCATTGTGGTCAAAAAATCGTATAATGTACTAAGTTTTGTGTTTGAAGATCAGAATCGTAAATTTCGGCGAAATGGAGAAACCCCAATGGCAGAAGCAAAAAAAACGAATTACGGCAACGAGAGCATCTCGTCCCTCAAGGGCGCGGACCGTGTGCGCAAGCGCCCGGGCGTCATCTTCGGCTCGGACGGGCTGGACGGCTGCGAGCACGCCGTGTTCGAGATCCTTTCGAACTCCATCGACGAAGCGCGCGAGGGCCACGGCAAGCTCATCACCGTCACCCGCTACTTAGACCACAGTATAGAAGTCGAGGACATGGGCCGCGGCTGCCCTGTGGACTATAACCCCAAGGAAAAGCGCTTCAACTGGGAGCTCGTGTACTGCGAGCTCTACGCCGGCGGCAAGTACAACAACTTGGACGGCGACAACTACGAATACTCCCTCGGCCTCAACGGCCTCGGCGCATGCGCGACGCAGTATTCCTCGCGCTATATGGACGTGACCGTCTGGCGCGACGGGAACAAATACTCCCTGCACTTTGAGCGCGGCAAGCCCGTGGGCAAAAAGGGCGATGAGCTCAGGATCGAGCCGACCGACCGCGGCCGCAAAACCGGCACGCGCACGCGCTGGCTGCCCGACCTCGACGTGTTTACCGATATCGACATTCCCGCCGACTACTATGTCGAAACGCTGCGCCGTCAGGCCGTCGTCAACGCGGGCATCACGTTCCGCTTCAAAAACGAAGTCCTCCCCGGCCATTTTGAGACGCAGGACTTCGTCTACGAAAACGGCATCATCGACTATGTCGCCGAGATCGCGGGTGAGGACGCCCTGACCACCCCCGTCTTCTGGGAGACGGAGCGCCGCGGCCGCGACCGCGAGGACAAGCCCGAATACAAGGTCAAGCTCTCCTGCGCGTGCTGCTTCTCGAATAAGGTGCAGCGCATCGAGCACTATCACAACTCCTCGTGGCTCGAGCACGGCGGCAGCCCCGAAAAGGCGTCGAAGACCGCCTTTGTCTACGCCATCGACAAGTATTTGAAGGACAACAACAAATACCAGAAGGGCGAAGCCCGTATCGCCTGGCAGGACATCGAAGACTGCATCATTCTCGTCTCGAACAACTTCTCCACGCAGACGAGCTACGAGAACCAGACGAAAAAGGCCATCACGAACAAGTTCGTGCAGGAGGCGATGACGGACTTTCTGAAGTCCCGCCTCGAAACCTATTTCATCGAAAACCGCGTCGACGCGCTCAAGATCGCCGAGCAGGTGCTCATCAACAAAAGAAGCCGCGAGAGCGCGGAAAAGCAGCGCCTGAACATTAAGAAAAAGCTCTCCGGCAGCATCGACATCTCAAACCGCGTCGAAAAGTTTGTCGACTGCCGCACGCGCGACGTCTCGCGCCGCGAGATCTACATCGTCGAGGGCGACAGCGCCCTCGGCAGCGTCAAGCTCTCGCGCGACGGCGAGTTTCAGGGCATCATGCCCGTGCGCGGCAAGATCTTAAACTGTCTCAAGGCCGACTATCCGCGCATTTTCAAGAGTGAGATCATCACCGACCTTTTGAAGGTCCTCGGCTGCGGCGTCGAGGTGCCGGGCAAGTTTGTCAAGGACCTGAACGCCTTTGATATCAACAATCTTCGCTGGAACAAGGTCATCCTCTGCACCGATGCCGATGTCGACGGCTTCCAAATCCGGACGCTCATCCTGACGATGATCTACCGCCTCTGCCCGACGCTGATCCGCGAGGGCTATGTCTACATCGCCGAGACCCCGCTTTTTGAGATCACCTGCGGCGAAAAGACGTGGTTCGCCTACACGGACAAGGAGAAAAACGACATCGTCAAGACCCTTGAGGGCAAGCGCTACAAGGTCGACCGCTCGAAAGGTCTCGGCGAGAACGACCCCGAAATGATGTGGCTCACGACCATGAACCCCGAGACACGCCGTCTCATCAAGGTCATGCCCGAGGACGCGGAGGCGACGGCACACTCGTTTGATCTGCTGCTCGGCGACAATTTACAGGGCCGCAAGGACCACATTGCCGAAAACGGCTACAAATACCTCGAAATGATCGACGTATCGTAATACGAACAAGCAGGAAAGGAGCCTTACTTTATGGAAGGCATTTTACTTCACGTTCTCTATCGCGGCGAAAAGGCTAATGACTTTGCATCGGAGATGGAGCGAAGCGGCCTGCGCGCCGCCGTCCTCGCGGAAGAGGGCTGCATGCAGTACGACTACTACCGGCCTCTTGCCGAGGAAAACTGCGTGCTGCTCGTGGAGCACTGGCGCGACCGCGCCGCGCTCGACAAGCACTCCGCGGGCGAGCCGATGGCAAAGCTCAAGGCGCTCAAGGCAAGCTACGACCTCGCAACGACCGTTGAGCGCTTTGAATGAGGAGAAGCGCATCCCCTCGGGCAGGCATTTGGAACGCCTCAACGCGCAGATAAAGCAAAAAGGTAAAAGATGATGAGGTAAAAGATGATGAAAAAAATTGCAACCATTATCCTGTCGCTGCTGGTCTGTACGGTGTTATTTACCGGATGCGGAAATTCTTCTAAAAGTAAAAGCAGTCAGGAGCAGTCCTTGAAGGTCTATTCATTCAGCGGAAATAGCGAGTCGATTTCGGTATCAAATGGCGTAATTGTTCTAGCGGGGAAAGATGAAATCTGCTATGGCGGCAATTTGAAAGTAATGTCAGATGATTTTGCTGATATTACCGCATATTCCACCACCATTTATGTTGATGGCGAGGAGGACTCCATTTTACTTTCCCATGCAGTTGCCGATCAAACAGGCGGGACAATAGACGTTTCCGGTAATATCGGGAAAATTTCCGGTGATGTTTTGATAGACGGCGATGCCGATAAGCTGGCTGATAATCTGTGGTTTGAATTAAAAACGACCAATCTAAGCGGAGAAGAAAATACTTATCAAGTGCAATTAGAAACAACTCTAATCGCAGAGGACAGCAGCAACTAATTGTGGTTTGCCGAACCGATTTCATCCCTTCAAGAACGAAGTTCCCCTGCATCATTCGGACCGCAAAAAATCCGTACACAAGCATGAAGACCCGACCGATGAGCATCCATCGGTCGGGTCTTCTGTCTGATGCGTCCCTTTTTCACGCCTTCTGCGCACCGACATCGCCGAGGGCGGCGGCCGCCGCTTTCTCCCGCCGGCGCACGCAGAGCGTGCCGTTTTCCGCCGCCAAAACCGCCGTGTCGCCGCTTGCGAGCGTGCCGTCCAAAAGGCAGGTCGCGAGCGCGTCCTCCACTTCGCTGCGGATGAGCCGCCGCAGGGGACGCGCGCCGTAGGAAACATCGTAGCCCCGCTCGGCGAGGGAGACCGCGCAGTCCTCGTCCGCCTCAAGCGTGATGCCGAGCGCCGCGGCGCGGGAAACGGTCTGCGCAAGCAGCCGCCGCGCGATCTCGGCGCAGTCCTCGCGCGATAAGCGGTGGAAGACGATCGTCTCGTCCACGCGGTTCAAAAATTCCGGCCGGAACGTCCGCCGCAGCTCCGCGATCACCGCCGCCTTCACGGCAGCGAACTGCGCGTCGGCGCTTTTCTGCTCCTCCGGCGCAAAGCCGAGCGGCGTGCCCGCCGCCGTGATGCTCTTCGCCCCGATGTTCGACGTCATGATGACCGCCGTGTTGCGAAAGTCCACCTTGTGTCCCTGCGCATCCGTCACGACGCCGTCCTCCAAAATTTGCAGCAGGATGTTCCACACGTCCTCATGTGCCTTTTCGATCTCGTCGAAGAGCACGACGGAGTACGGCTTGCGCCGCACCTTTTCCGTCAGCTGCCCGCCCTCGTCGTAGCCAACGTAGCCCGGCGGCGAGCCGATCAGGCGCGAGACGGTGTGTTTTTCCATATACTCGCTCATGTCGATGCGGATCATCGCGTCCTCGCTGCCAAATACCGCCTCGGCGAGCGCTTTACTGAGCTCCGTCTTGCCCACGCCCGTGGGACCGAGGAAGAGGAACGACCCGACAGGCCGTTTCGGATCCTTGACGCCGACGCGCCCGCGGCGGATGGCGCGCGCCACGGCGCGCACCGCGTCCTCCTGCCCGACGACGCGCGCGTGCAGCGTTTCTTCAAGCGTCAAAAGCCGCGCGCTTTCGCTCTCGTTGAGCCTTGTCACCGGAATGCCCGTCCAGTTCGACACCACGGCGGCGATGTCCTCCGCCGTCACGCGCACAGCGGTCTTTTCCGCCTCGCGCGCCTGTTTTTTCCGCTCAGCTGCCGCCTGCGTGCGGAAGCTCTCCTCCGCGTCGCGCAGCCGCGCCGCTTTTTCATAGTCCTGCGCGCGGATGGCAGTCTCCTTGTCCCGCGCGGCGGCGCTCGCCTTCTCTTCGAGCGCTTTCAGTTCGGGCGAGGCGCTGCGCGCGGACAGTTTCACGCTTGCCGCCGCCTCGTCAATAAGGTCGATAGCCTTATCCGGCAAAAAACGGTCGGGCAGATACCGCTTTGAGAGCGTCACCGCCGTGCGCAGGGCCTCGTCCTCGATGGAAAGGCCGTGATACGCCTCGTACTTTGGCCGCAGGCCTTGTAAGATCTGCATCGCCTGCTTCTCGTCCGGCTCGCCGACCTGCACGCTCTGGAAGCGCCGCTCGAGCGCGGCGTCCTTTTCGATGAATTTTCGGTACTCCTCGAGCGTCGTCGCGCCGATGACGCGGATCTCCCCGCGCCCGAGCGCGGGCTTTAGGATGTTCGCCGCGTCCACCGCCCCCTCGGCGCTGCCCGCGCCGACAATGGTGTGCAGCTCGTCGATGAACAAAATGACATTGCCGTCGCGCCGCACCTCGTCGAGCACGGCGCGGATGCGCTCTTCAAACTCGCCGCGGTACTTTGTCCCTGCCACCATGCCCGAAAGGTCGAGCAGCAGGATGCGCTTGTCCAAAAGCTCCTCCGGCACGTCGCCCGCGGCGATCTTTTCGGCAAGCCCCTCGGCGATAGCCGTCTTGCCGACGCCCGGCTCGCCGATGAGCACGGGGTTATTTTTCGTCCGCCGCGTCAGGATGCGCAGCGCGCGGGCGATTTCCTTTTCCCGCCCGATCACGGGGTCGAGCCGCCCCTCGCGCGCCATCGCCGTCAGATCGCGCGAGAATTCCAAGAGCGTCTTGCCGTTTTTCGCCTCCGCGCGGCTTGCACGCACCTCTGGCAGCGGGAGCTTGCGCGGCGACAGGCTCATCGCGCGCAGCGTGTCGCTGTACAGCTTTTTGGTATCCACACTCAGCGATCGCAGCAGCCGCACGGCCATATTGCCGCTGTCGCGCAGGATGCCGAGCAGCAGGTGTCCCGCCTCGATCTCTCCGCTGCCCGCGCGCATCGCCTCGCCGACGGCCAGCTCGACCGCGCAGCGCGCGTGCGGGGTGAGCCCCTGCACGGTCGATCTTTCCGCCGTGCCGCGCCCCAGCTTTTCGATCATCCTCTCGCGCACTGCCGGCTCGTAGACGCCCGAGGCATTCAGCGCGCGGCAGGCCGCGTCGTCCTCCTCGCGCAGCATCGCGAGCAGCAGGTGCTCGCAGCCCACATAGCCGTGCCCCAGCTCGCCCGCCGCCGCCTGCGCACAGCGCAGCACATGCTCAGCCTTCAGGCTGAATTTCCGGTCATTCATTGCTCTACCCTCCGCTTCCTTTTCGTCCTTTCATTTTTGACCGGTTTATTCAAAAATAAACACTGTAAATGACACAGAAAATTCAATATTTTCCTGCATTCTGACTCTTGCATTTTCGCTTTGACATGCTATAATAGCGTCATCAACTTATGGAGGTACTAATTATGGCTTATCAGATTAGCTCTGCCTGCGTCAGCTGCGGTGCTTGCGCAGACGCCTGCCCTGTCGGTGCTATTTCCCAGGGCGATTCCCAGTATCAGATCGACGCAAATGCCTGCCTGGATTGCGGCTCCTGCGCTGATACCTGCCCCAACGGCGCCATCTCCCAGGCCTAAGGTCTAAGGGTACTTAAAAAATAAGGACGCGCGAAAGCGCGTCCTTATTTTTATCATCAGAAAGGGTCATCACATGGAAAAACGCGACGAGCTCTGGCCGCATGGCCCCTGCTTTTATTACGACACCGCCCTCTTCCCGCCGGGGACGGACAGCTTTTGCCTCGCCTACTTTGCCCGCCCGTCCCGCGGCGACACGGTCTGCGACCTCGGCAGCGGGATCGGTCTTCTCGGAACGCTCCTGCTCGCGCGCCAGGAATCGCTTTTTATCGAAAATGTTGAGATCTCCGCGCCCGCGGCAGCGCTTGCGCGAAAGACGTTCGCCGAAAACGGCTGGGCGGACAGGGCCGCTTTCCACGAAGGCGACCTTCGCGATGTCTCCGTCCTGCCGAAAGCCGGCAGCGTCGACTATGTGATCTCGAACCCGCCGTACTTTCCCGCCGACAGCGGCGAGAGCGCCAAAGGCGAAGCGCGCCAAATCGCGCGCGAGGAAACCTCCTGCACACTGGACGACGTCTGCGCCGCGGCGCAGCGTGTGCTGCGCTATGGCGGGCGCTTTACCCTCGTTCACCGCGCCGAGCGCCTCGCCGACGTGCTCTGCGCCATGCGGAGTCACGGCATCGAGCCCAAGCGGCTGCGCTTTCTCGCAAAATCGCCGGACGCCGCGCCCTCGCTCCTCTTCGTCGAGGGAAAGCGCGGCGGCAAAAGCGGCCTTGTCATCGAGCCGCCGCTCGTCCCCAACGGCGAGGAATGGGACGCCGTGTATTTCCGAAAATAAGAAAACGGGCCGCCCTTTCGGGCGGCCCAACAGCTTTATTATACTAAAGTGTCGGATGAACTGCAAGCATTTTCTGCCAGTTTTCGAATAATCAGCCCTGCGCACAAAATATCGCTCGCATCTTTATCCATTCCGCCGCTTGATTTTTGAGCTCATTCTTGCTATTCTTTAAGCACAAAAAGGGTGAGACCAATGTACAAGTGATCTTCACAAAGGCGATCCCAAATGGTTCCGATCATATCCATCGCGCAGCACTCTCTGATGTACCGTCATTCAGGTAAAACCGCCGCAACCGCGGTGTTTGAGATAGCAGGAGTGGAAACCGGAGTAAGCGATATTCGGCACCAGATCATTGAAGAAAGGAAGGAAAGAAAACAGAATATGAGAGATCCAAATATTCATCATGGCTGACCCTTGATCGTAGTTCAGTAATCGCGATCAAGGGTCAGTCATTTTTTGTTTTCTTTCACTTTTTTAGAAAAATTGAAGAAAAATATCCCGTGCTCTGCGCGGGAGGGGTGGCAGCGCCGATGGCGCTGCTCGGGGCAAAGGGGGGAGGTTCTCTTTCAAAAGAGAACCTCCCCCTTTGGAACCCCCAAGAGAACGCGAGGGGAGACCCCCTCGACCCCCAACATTGGCAGTTTACAGCTTGAATGACTGCACGCGCTGCGCAATGTAAGTGCGGTGTACATGGCTTCGCCATGAATCTTCTGCGAGTCGTTACAGATATCAACTGCGCCTTACTATCGTGAGGCGCGAGTGACGTTTGTCTGGCGACAGACTGCCTACCGAATGCGGCATTGCTGACGCTCGCCGCATTGAGAAGTGCCACGATAGACGGAAATTAAGTTGTACTCCTACAAGATGGGCAGAGCGGCAGCGGATAGTAGGAGTAGGTCAAATCGTATCGCAGCTTCAAACGCGGCAGCGCCGCGTTATGGGCAGTGCAATCGGCAAGCATTGAAGTTCTTCGAGCTGCTCGCTTGCAATGTGGGCCCTTTCTCTTGGGGGTCAAAGGGGGATATTCTCTTTCCGAGGAAAGAGAATATCCCCCTTAATCGTTTCCCTGCGCGGTCGCAGGAAATTTATCTTCTGTCAGCGACAGAAAGAATTCTATCCACCGCTGCTTTTGCGCCGCCGCAGCGGAGGAAGCTCTCACGAATATTCTGCGCATTCGCGCGGTACGACGGTGTTTGCAGAACGGCGTCGACCGCGGTGCGGATGGAGGCGGCGTCGGCTTTTTCGAGCTTGAGGCCCGCGCCAAGTTCGGTGACGCGGGCGGCGACGCCGCCCTGTTCGTTCGTCTGCGGGAAGAGAACGAGCGGCACGCCAAAGTAGAGACTCTCACTCGCACTGTTCATGCCGCAGTGGGAGAGGAAGACGTCGGCTTTTTGCAGCACGGCGATCTGATCGACGTGGGGGAGGGCGGTGATGTTGTCGGGAAGTGTGCCGAGGGCGGAACGGTCGATCTGCTCGCCGGTGGAGAGGATGACCTGATAGGGCGAGTCCGCGAACGCGGCGATACAGGTGCGGTAGAAGGGGAGGAGGTCGTTGTTGACTGTGCCCATCGAAATGTAGATGAGTACATCGTGGGTCTTTTCGACAGTTTCTGTCGCGGGGCGGATGGACGGGCCAACGAAGGCGTACTTGTCTGAGAACGTGTCGGCGCAGGGCTGGAACTCGGGCGAGGTGTAGACGATGGTGTCGGTCCGGTCGTCGTTCTGGATGATGTCGAGAATATTCTTGATGGGATAGCCGCGGTCACGCAGGCGCTGGAGATCGTGGTTGATCTTCGGCATGGCGAGCATCATTTTGAGCATCTGGCCGCCGCTCTGCTTCATGACTTTGGCCGAATAGCGGTTGAAGGCAAAGGTCGTGGTCGAGGAGATGAACGGGATGCCGAGCTTTTTGGCGACGGCCTTGCCCCAGACAGCCATCGAGTCGGCAACGATACAGTCGGGCGCGTAAGCGCGCATGTCGGCGCAGACCATTTCGTCGAGGGCGAGGGTGGTCTCGACCAGAATGTGCGTCGAAAAGGCGATGTCCTTGCCGACGCGCGCGCCGTCGGCGGGCGTGAGGTGCTGTTCGCAGTCATACGGGTCGCAGGCGACGAATTGCGCGCCTGCGGCTTCGATGAGCGTGCGCATGGGTTCGTAGGAGTAGTAGCGGACCTCGTGACCGCGCGCGGTGAGCTCGCGCACGACGCCGAGCGTCGGGTTGGTGTGGCCGTAGGCCGGGATGCAGAAAAAGACGATCTTGCTCATTTGCTGTCGCCCCCGTTGTCCATTTCGGAAAAGATGCGCAGCATATATTCCCGCTGCATGGCCTTGGGCAGGATGGCGATGCCGCGCTCGTCGTCGCCGAGGACGAGCAGCTCGTCGCCGGGGTGAAAGCCGAAAATGTCGCGCGCTTCCTTGGGGATGACAAACTGGCCCTTTTCGCCGATCTTGACCATCCAGGCGTGCTTGCCCTGAGGTACTTCCATAAAATCAACCTCCTAAAGTATGATTAGTTATACTAACCATACTACAAAGCGTAAAAAAGTCAAGCCAGCAGGCCTGACTTTTTTATTTCAATTCATGGCATCGGCGTTGAGCTCGAAGAGAAGCTCGACGCGGGCTTTGAGCAGCGGATGATTTTTGAGCGCGGGGTCGGCGGCGAGGAGCTGCTCGGCGGCGGACTGCGTCTCGTGCAGGAGCGATAAATCGCACGAGAGATCGGCGACGCGCAGCGACGGCAGGCCGTGCTGGCGGGAGCCGAAAAAGTCGCCCGGGCCGCGGAGCTTCAAGTCCTCTTCCGCGATGGCGAAGCCGTCGCTCGTGGAGGACATGACCTTGAGACGCTGCTTGTTTTCCTCACCCTTGTTGTCGGAGACAAGGACGCAGTAGGACTTGTGCCGGCCGCGGCCGACGCGGCCGCGCAGCTGGTGGAGCTGGGAGAGGCCGAAGCACTCGGCGTTTTCAATCAGCATGAGCGCGGCGTTCGGTACGTCGACGCCGACCTCGATGACGGTGGTGGAGACGAGCACGTCGATCTCATGCGCGGCGAAAGCGCGCATGACGGCGTCCTTTTCCTTAGGCTTCATCTTGCCGTGGATGGGGGCGATGCGAAGGTCGGGGAAGACCTCTTTTTGCAGCGTTTCTGCGTAGGCGGTGACGGCCTTGCGCTCATCGGGGAGCTCGTCGTTTTCCGAGACCATGGGGCAGACGATATAGGCCTGACGGCCCTCGGCGACGAGCTTGCGCAAAAAAGCGTAGATACGCTCGTGATAGCTCGACGGGACGGCAAAGGTGTCAATCTTCTGCCGTCCGGGGGGGAGCTCATTTAGAATGGAGACGTCGAGATCGCCGTAGATCATCAGCGCGAGCGTGCGCGGGATGGGCGTGGCGGACATGACGAGAAGGTGCGGGTCGTCGCCCTTGGCGGACAGCGCGGCGCGCTGGTCGACGCCGAAGCGGTGCTGCTCGTCGGTGACGACGAGACCAAGATTTTGATACTGTACATCGGGCGAGAGCAGGGCGTGCGTACCGATGACAAGGGAGAGTTCACCGGACCGGAGACGTTCATTCAGTGCACGGCGCTCCCTGGCCTTGGTCGAGGCGGTGAGCAGCGCGCAGGGGATGCCGAGAGGCTCCAAAAGCGGGGCGAGCGAGCGATAGTGCTGCTCGGCAAGGATTTCTGTCGGGGCCATGAGGGCGCATTGGAGACCGTTTTTCGCGGCCATGTAGATGGCGGCGGCGGCGACCATCGTTTTGCCCGAGCCGACATCGCCCTGCACGAGGCGGTTCATCGGGCGCTGACCTGTCAGGTCGCGCGCGATATCGCCGATGGCGCGGCGCTGTGCGCCGGTGAGGGAAAAGGGGAGAGAGGTGAAAAAGGGCGAAAGGTCGACTCTTTTACACTGTTTTCCCGCGACGAACGTGCGGCGCTCGCGCAGGAGCTTGAGGCCGAGCGCGAGCAGGAAAAGCTCTTCGAACGCAAGGCGGCGGCGCGCGGCGGAGAGGGCTTCGTCGTCTGTGGGGAAGTGGATGTTTTCGTAGGCAAAGCGGGTGTGGCAGAGCTGGTAGGCGAGGCGGACGTCCTCAGGAAGGATGTCAGGAAGTTCGTCGACGCAGGCGGCGAGGCTCTGTTCGACGGCCTTGCAGAGCATCGACTGGCTGACGCCCGCGGTGAGCGGGTAGATGGGCATGATGCGGCCGGTGATCTGGTGCGCGCCCTCGCGCTCAAAGAGGGGATTGGTCATCTGCTGGCGGCTCGGCGTACCCTCGGCACGGCCGAAGAAGACGTAGGCGTCGCCGGTGTGGAAGGTGTTTTTGAGGTAGGACTGGTTGAAATAGGTAAGTTCAAGCGCGCCGGTCTCGTCGACGGCGCGGAGCTTGATAAGGTCGAGCCCCTTGCGGATGCGCGAGAGCCTGGGCTCGCCCGCGATGACGGCGCAGACACAGGCATTCTCGCCGGGGATGAGGCCGGCGATCTTCTTGTACGCGCGGCGGTCGTCGTAGGCGCGGGGAAAGTAGGAAAGGAGGGAGCGCAGGTCGGTGATGCCGAGTTTGGCGAGCGACTTGGCGCGCGCTTCGCCCACGCCCTTGATATAGCGGATATCGGTGTTGAGTGTCGCCATGCGGTGGACCTCCTTTACAAATGCGGTGTCTGTCTATTATAATCAACTTGGATGGAAATGAAAAGACCCTTTGCAAGGATGAAGAAAGGAGTATTGTCATGCAGAAGAAACATTCCGGAAAGATGGGCGCGATCGCGCTGCCGGTCGCGCTGATCGCCGCGGCGGTCGGAGTCCTCTTATGGATGCTGACCGGTGCGCAGGGATACCGCGCGGCGGACTGGACAGACACAGGCGGGCAGCGCTACTACCGCAACCTGGTGACGCATCAAGCCTTTGCGGCGGACGTTGACTGGGACGGGAGCGACGGCGCGGTGATCGTCATTCCCGATGAAGTGCACGGCTACAAGGTGACGGCGCTCGGCGGGTATATCGGCCGCGGTGTGCCGACGGCGTTTGCGCTGAACGCGCCGGAGATATGGAATACCCAGGTCGTCTTCGGTGACGAGAAAGTTGCGGCGGACGCGGAAAAGGACTATCCGAACGCGAAGATCGTCGACTGCACGGTGACACTGCGGCTTGGGAGAAACGTGAAAGCGCTGAACGAGGTCAGCTGCTTCGGCTGGCAGGGCTATGACGAAAACGGAGCCGAGACAGTGTGGCGTCTGCGCTGGAACGTCGAATGCGACGAGGGGAATGAGACGTTTTACGCCAAGGGCGGGCGGCTGTATCGCTGCGCGGATGGGGCGGCTGTGGAAGCGTTCCGCTGCGCGTGATGCAGCGTGACAGTTTTCCCTGCGTACCCGCAGGGGTGCGGCAAAGGGGGCCATTCTCTCGCGTGAGAGAATGGCCCCCTTTAGATCCCCCAAGAGAACGCAAGGGGCCTTGCCCCTTGACCCCGCACATTGGCAGTTTTTATCTTGAAGAACTGCACGCGCTGCGCATTGCACAGCCGTTGGCAGCTCTGCTGCCTTACGGATGTGGCATACCCCTTGCGGGTAATCAGGTGCGGTGTACATGGCTTCGCCATGAGTCTCTGCGAGTCGGTTCATTCAGCAACCGCGCCTTACTATCGTGAGGCGCGAGTGACGGTAGCGTGGCGGCAGACTGCGTGCGGGGGCGGCTTTGCTGCGCTCGCCGCGCTGTTTAGTCTTCTGCTGGAATTAGTTTGATGTGGGCGATGTAGTATTTGGCGGGGTCTTTGGGTGGGGGTGGTTTGAGAGTAAAATCTTCACAGGCGGGGGTGTCCGCCTCTCGTTTTTTGCAGCGCCTGCTGGTGCAGTGACCGTAGTACAATGCTCTGTATTCTCCATCGGTAAAGATATAATGTCTGCGAAAATGCTCGCAATCATTGCAGGTTTGCTTTTCCATGAAATCACCTCAATGCTCATCCTAGGACAATATGTCCAAAAAGTCAATAGGACATATTGTCTTACGATATAATCGCAGTGGTGATGTAAATGAAGTTACGGATTCGTGATTTGCGGGAGGATAAAGACTTCACGCAAAAGCAGATCGCAGAATTTTTGATGTGCGACCAGTCGCTCTATTCCAAATACGAGCGCGGCGAGCGAGCGCTTCCGCTGGAATACGCCGGGCAGCTCGCCGGATTCTACCATACAAGCATCGACTATCTCGTCGGCCTGACCGACGAAAAAGAACCCTATCCCCGCGAGAAACGCACCACCTAACCGCGGCGAGCGCAGCAATGCCGCCTTGGCAGGCAGCAGCAAGATCGTACAAATCCAAAGTAGACGGAAATTAGGCTGCACCTCCACAAGATCAGCAGAGCGGCACCCGCAAGGGGTATGCCGCATCCGTAAGGCAGCAGAGCTGCCAACGGCTGCGCAACAGCGGATAATAGGAGAGAGTCAAGTCGTATAGCAACACCAAACGCGGCGAAGCCGCGCGCAGGCATTTGCATTCCGGAGGCATAAAGGCTGTTCGAGCCTCAGACTGCCAATCGAAACCTTTTTCTTGGGGGATTTAAAGGGGGCTATTCTCTTTCGTGAAAGAGAATAGCCCCCTTTTCCTGTGCAGCGCCGCTGGCGCTGCTTCCACGTGCCCTTTAGGGCGCAAAAAAAGAGGGGCCAAGGCCCCTCTTTTTACTTGCGGACATAGTCGACATAGCGGAACTTGAGGCCGTTTTCCTCAAAGGTCTCGCTCTCCGACTCGATGCGCCAGTCGGGATTGTCGTCGAGGTTGGGGAAGAAGCTGTCGGCGTCCGGGTCAGCGTCGACCTTGGTGACGTAGACGCGGTCGCAGCGGGAGAGGAGCGCCATGTAGACGCTGGCACCGCCGATGACGATGGCGTCGTCGCCGCCGAGCGCGGCGGCTGCATCAAACGAGTGGGCGATCTCCGCGCCGGGGACGTCGAGGTCGCGGTGGGAGAGGACGATGTTGCGGCGGTCCTTGAGGGGCTTGCCGCCGGGGAAGGTGTCGAGGGTCTTGTGGCCGAGGATGACGGTCTTGCCGACGGTGAGGGTGCGGAAACGCTTGTGGTCGGCAGAGATGCGGAACAGCAGCGCGCCGTCGCGGCCGATGCCCCAGCTCTGGGAAACGCAGACGATTGCGGTCATAGTATCAACTCCATGGCTTTCTCTATAAATTTTGCCGGTGCGAACGCTCAGACGGCAATGGGGATCTTGTCTTCAAAGGGACTGAACTGATAATTTTCCAGCCGGATGCTGTCGGGAGTGAAGGCGTAGAAATCCGTCACGGCGGGATCGAGGGTGAACTGCGGGGCGGGGTGCTCCGGCTCGGAGAGCATCTTTTCGATGATGGGGATGTGGCGGTCGTAAATGTGCGCGTCGGCAATGACGTGGACGAGCTCGCCTGCTTTGAGGCCGGAGACCTGGGCAAACATGTGGACGAGCACCGCGTACTGACAGACGTTCCAGTTGTTGGCGGCGAGCATGTCCTGCGAGCGCTGATTCAGGATGGCGTTCAGCGTGCCGTTTGAGACGTTGAAGGTCATGGAGTAGGCGCAGGGGTAGAGGTTCATGTCGTGCAGGTCCTCGAAATTGTAGAGGCTCGTGAGGATGCGGCGCGAGGCGGGGTTATGTCTGAGGTCATAGAGCACGCGGTCGACCTGATCGAACATACCCTCCTTGTATTGGTGCTTGACGCCAAGCTGATAGCCGTAGGCCTTGCCGATGGAACCGGTTTCGTCCGCCCAGGCGTCCCAGATGTGGGAGGAGAGGTCGTGGACGTTGTTGGACTTTTTCTGCCAGATCCAGAGGAGCTCGTCCACCGCGCTTTTGAGATACGTACGGCGCAGCGTGAGGATGGGAAACTCCTTTTGGAGATCGTAGCGGTTGACAAGACCAAATTTTTTGATCGTGTGGGCGGGGGTGCTGTCCTCCCAGTGGGGACGGACGGTGAGGTCGTCGTCGCGCACGCCGTTTTGGAGAATGTCGAGGCAGTTGGCGCGGAAGACCTGATCGGCGTAGCTCATGCGTGTCTCCTCACTTTGTCTGGCAGCCCGCGGCGCGGACAGCGGCGAGCGCCAGCTCGAGCGTCGGGTCGACATTGGGGTAATCGAGATGATAGATGTCGAACGCGGGGGGGAGCTCGGTGCAGCCGAGGATCAGGACCTCGGCTCCGCGCGCGAGAAGATGCTCGCAGGCGGCGCGGAAGGCGGTCGCGTCATGCGTGAGGTCGCCGGCCTTGACGCCGTTGTAGATGATGTCCATGACGGCAGATTGATCTTCGGTGTTGTCGGGGGTGATGAGCTCGACGCCGCTGCCCTCGAACGTGCGCTGGTAGATGCCGGTCTGGACGGTGCCGTCGGTCGCGAGGAGACCGGCGCACTTGACGCCGCGGGACTTGAGCGCGTCGCGCGTGATGGCGATCATGTGCAGAACGGGGATGGAGACGGACGAGGCGACGGCGTCATAAAAGTTGTGCGCGGTGTTGCAGGGCATGATGAGAAGATCCGCGCCGATGGACTCGAGGCGCTGCGCGCTCTTGACCATTTCGGGGACGGGGTCGGCGCCACCGTGCAGGAGGGCTGCCGTGCGGTCGGAAATATTGGTATTGGAGTCGATGCACACGCGCGGATGGTCCTGATCGCAGGAGGCAGCCGTGTGCAGGGTGATCTTCTGAAAGAGGTCGGCGGTAGCGAGAGGACCCATGCCGCCGAGGATGCCGATGACCTTTTTATCACTCATGGAGAAGCCCCTTTTCTTTCTTTTCGAGCAGCTTTTGATCGTGATTCGGGAGCGCGGCGAGCTCGCGGTCACGCTGGATGATCTTCTTGAGACCTTCGACGGCGACCTTGACGGAGGCAGAGGTGTCCTCGCTCATGTCCTGATCGAGGCCAGCCTTTTCGCGCTCCTGGTTCCAGACAACGTGGAAGCAGGAGCCGCAGCGGCAGCCGAGCGCGGAGGCGACGACGAACATTGCGGCGGACTCCATTTCGCTTGCCTTGACGCCAAGGCGCTTCCAGCTCTCCCACTTTTGCAGAAGCTCGTAGTAGACGGGGCTCTTTTCCGGAGAGTGCTGGCCGTAGAAGCTGTCCTTGCACTGGACGACGCCGGTGTGGGTGCAGTAGCCGAGCTCTTCGGATGCCTGACGAAGGGCGAGGGTGATGTCGAAATCGGCGACGGCGGGGAACTCGATGGGCGCGTATTCGAGCGAGGTGTGCTCGTAGCGGATGGCGCCGGTGGCGACGACGATGTCGCCGGACTTGACGTTTAAGTCAATGCCGCCGCAGGTGCCGGTGCGGATGAAGGTGTCCGCGCCGAGCTGATGCAGCTCCTCCATGGCGATGGAGGCGGACGGGCCGCCGATGCCGGTGGAGCAGACGGAGACCTTTTCGCCCAGCAGCGTGCCGGTGTAGGTGGTGTATTCGCGGTTGCGCGCGACGAGATGGGCATCGTCGAACAGTGCGGCGATGGAGGGGCAGCGGCCGGGGTCGCCGGGCAGGATCACATAGCGGCCGACTTCACCCTTGGCGCAGTGGATATGATAGAGACGTTCCAGTTCATGCATGATGACAGCGCTCCTTAGCTATAAAATCATTCAATAATTATATCAGAGGAGAAGAGGGGACGCAAGGGGGCAGACGGAGAGATATGAGCAAAAACGGGGTTGCGCTTTGTGCATGAAGCAGATTATAATAGGGCAACAAAATAAGAAAAGAGGAAGAATATGAGCTATAAAGCGGTTCTTTTTGATATGGACGGGACGCTGCTCGATACGCTGGAGGACCTGCGCGACAGCACGAACCATGTACTGCGGCAGATGGGCTATCCAGAGCGGAGCCTTGAGGAGATGCGGCGCTTTGTCGGAAACGGGGCGGAAAAGCAGATCCGCCGCGCCGTGCCGGAGGGGACGAACGAGGAAAAGATCATGGAGGTGCTGACGGCGTACCGCGCGTACTATCAGGATCACTGCCAGATCAAAACACGGGTGTACGACGGACTTTTGGACATGCTGAGCGAGCTGAAGGCAAAGGGCATCAAGCTGGCGGTCGTGTCGAACAAGCCGGACAGCGCGGTGCAGAAGTTGAGCCGTGAGTATTTCGGCGACCGGATGGACTTTGCCGTCGGTCCGAGCGACGGCGTGCGCTGCAAGCCGTACCCCGACATGGCGGAGACGGCGCTGAAAGCGCTGGGAATTGCAAAAAAGAACGCGGTGTTCGTCGGAGATTCCGAAGTGGACGTGCAGACGGGGCTGAACGCCGGACTGGACGTCATCGCTGTGAGCTGGGGTTTCCGCTCGAGGGAAGTTGTGATCGAAGCCGGCGCGAAGATGATCGCCGATGATGCGAGTGAGCTGGAAAAGCTCATTCTCGAATGATTGTCTCCCATGCTGGGAGGGGATTCCCTGCGCCGCGCAGGGGTGCGAATAAAGGGAGCCATTCTCTCACGTGAGAGAATGGCCCCCTTTAAATCCCCCAAGAGAACGCAAGGGGCCTTGCCCCTTGACCCCGCACATTGGCAGCTTTGGGCTTGAATGACTGCATGCGCTGCGCAGTGTAGGTGCGGTGTACATGGCTTCGCCATGAATCCCTACGTTTCGTTACGTCTTGCAACCGCGCCTTACTACCGTGAGGTGCGAGTGACGGTAGTTTGGCGGCAGACTGCGTGCGAAATAGCGGCATTGCTGCGCTTGCCGCATTGAGCAGTACCCCGTTAGACGGAAATTACTGTGCACTTCTACAAGATCAGCAGAGCGGCACCCGCAAGGGGTGTGCCGCATCCGTAAGGCAGCAGAGCCGCCAACGGCTGCGCAACAGCGGATAATAGAAGCAACTCAAATCATATAGCAATGCTAACGCGGCAACGCCGCGCTATGGGCAGTGCAATCGGCAAGCATTGCAGCTCTTCGAGCTGCTCGCTTGCAATGTAAACGCCTTTCTTTTGGACGGGCACCGCCCGTTTTCTTTCAACGGAAAGAAAATGGGGGGTGCATTGGGCAGCAGCGCTCTCGCGCTGCATTTCCCCTCCGCGCTGTGCGCGGAAAGACACTCCCCCTTTGGGGATAAAAAGGAGAATCATCATGCGAGCAGTATTGACTAAGGTTAAACACGCCTCCGTTACGATCGACGGAGAACTCAAGGGCAAGATCGGCAGGGGCTTTTTGATCCTGCTGGGCGTTGCGCCTGACGACACGGAAGAAAAATGCTGCAAGATGGCGGACAAGCTCTGCTCGCTGCGCATTTTTGACGACGAGAACGACAAGATCAACCTCTCCCTCGACGATGTCGGCGGCGAGCTTCTTATCGTCTCGCAGTTCACGCTCTACGGCAACTGCCGCAAGGGCCGCCGTCCTGAATTTTTAAGCGCCGCGCGGCCTGAGGTCGCCATCCCGATGTATGAAAAGTTCGTAGAGATCTGCCGCGAAAAGGGCTACCATGTCGAAACCGGCGAATTCGGCGCCTACATGGAGGTCGAATCGCTCAACGACGGGCCGTTCACGCTGATCGTGGACTCCGCCGACTTAGACGCACCGAAAAAGCAGTAAAGAAAGGGGTATTTCTCATGAAAGTCATCACCACCGTCGTCGGCTCCCTGCAGACGAATTGCTACCTGCTCATCGACGAGGAAACGAAGTCCGCCGCGCTCATCGACCCGGGCGACGAGGCGGAAAAACTGCTCGCGCTCGTCAAAAGCGAGGGCGTCACGCTCAAATACATTCTCCTGACCCACGGACACCGCGACCACACGCTCGCCGTGCCTGCGCTCAAAAAGGCGCTGCCGGACGTGCCCGTCTACATCGGCGAGGCCGACGCCCACTCCACCGGCATCTACCACTACCCGATGGCCGACCTCGTCCCCGATCTCAAATACTATGGCGAGGGCGATACGCTGCCGCTCGGCTCGCTCACGATCAAGGTGCTCGCCACGCCGGGCCATACGCTCGGCGGCGTGACGCTGCTGGTCGGCGACGCGATGTTCCCCGGCGACACGCTGTTTGCGGGCTCGATGGGCCGCACCGACCTCCCCGGCGGCAACGACGCGCAGATGCTCGCCTCGCTGCGCCGTCTCGCCCAGATCGAAGGCGACTACACTGTTTACCCCGGCCACATGAATTCCACAACGCTCGCGCGTGAAAAGGCGATGAACCCGTATCTGCGCCATGCGCTGCGATAAAGGACAAGAAACCACATGAAACTTGAGCTCATTGGGCATGATGAAAAATACGCGCTGGAGCAGAGCTTACTCACGCTCTTCCCCGGCGAAAAGCCCGTTTACGGCACGGTCGACAAAACCGCCGACACGCGCTGGGCGCGCGTGACGCTCACCGAAGAGGACGAGCGCGTGCAGGTGACGACGGAGCTGGGCATGGACGGCAAGTCCGCCGCCCACAGCTACGACTATTCCCTCTCCGGCACGGAGTATGAAAAAGAAGGACAGCGCCGTCACGCCGTCGGCATCAGCTTTTTCGGCGCGGCGAAGGACCTGCTCGGCATCTCCCCCGCGTGGGGGAGCCTGACCGGCGTGCGGCCCAGCAAGGTCGCGCTCTCGCTCATCCGCGAGGGCGGCAAAAAACGTGCGGAAAAGGAATTGCAGGAGCTCTACTGCGTCACGCCCGCGCGCGCCCGCCTTGCCATTGAGGCGGCGGACGCCGGCATCCGCGCCGCGGCGGAGCTGGAGCCGAATGATATCTCGCTCTATGTCGGCATCCCGTTCTGCCCGACGCGGTGTGCGTATTGCAGCTTTGTGGCGCAGAGCGTCGAAAAGTCGTTCTCGCTCGTCGAGCCGTATCTGGAGGCGCTTTTCGACGAGATCACCGCGGCGGGGCAGCTTGTGCGCGAGTTGGGGCTGAACGTCAAGTCGTTCTACATGGGCGGCGGCACGCCGACCACGCTGACCGCCGATCAGATGGACCGTCTGCTCTCAAAATTGGAGCAGAATTTTGATTTTGGAAGTCTCGCCGAGCTCACGATCGAGGCGGGCCGCCCCGACACGATCGACGAAGAAAAGCTGCGCGTGCTGCGCGCGCACAACACCACGCGCGTTTCCATCAACCCCCAGACGATGGAGGACAACGTCCTCGCGGCCATCGGCCGCCGCCACACGGCGGACGACATCCGCCGCGCGATGGAGCAGGTGCGCGCCGCCAACTTCCCGCACGTCAACATGGACCTCATCGCAGGCCTGCCCGAGGACACGCCCGTGGGCTTTGCAAGGAGTCTCGACGAGGTCATCTCGATGGGCGCGGACAACATCACGGTGCACACGCTGTCGCTCAAAAAGGGCAGCCGCATCATGCTCGAGGGCAGCCGCATCCCCGGCGCGGACGAGGTCGCGCAAATGCTGGACTATGCCGACCCCACGCTGCGTAAACATGGTTTTGCCCCCTATTATCTCTACCGCCAGAAGTACATGTCCGGCAGCTTTGAAAATGTCGGCTGGACGAAGCCCGGCGGCACGGGGCTCTACAACATCTACATCATGGAAGAGCTGCACTCCATCCTCTCGCTCGGCGCGGGCGGCTCGACCAAGATGGTCGGCGGCGGGCAGATCCGCCGCGCGTTCAACGCCAAATACCCGCGCGAATACATCGACCGGCCCGAAAAGCGCCGCGCGAACCTGATGGACTTCGCCCGCTTTTACGCCGAACAAGGAGAATAACGATGAATAAGAGTGATTTCTTTACCGCCGACGCGGTCAAGCCGCACTTCACCTATGATGATTACTGCGAGAGCGCGGATATGATCGCGTCTCACCTCGGCGATTTCCGTCCCGAGGTACTGCTGGTGCTCGGCAGCGGCCTGGGCTTTCTCGGCGACCGCGTCGAGGCGCGCACCTGCGTGAGCTATGCGGACATCCCGCACTTCCGCGCGTCCACCGCGCCGGGACACGAGGGCCGCTTCGTTTTCGGCGAGCTGCGCGGCAAGCGCGTGGCGGTCATGCAGGGCCGCATGCACTGCTACGAGGGCTACACGATGGAGGACGCCGCCTACGCCTGCCGCGTCATCCGCTTACTCGGCGCAAAGACGATGATCGTGACGAACGCCGCGGGCGCGGTGAACACCGAGTATTCCGCGGGCGATCTGATGCTCATTTCCGATCACATCAAGCTTTTCGACTTTGGCCCGCTCTGGGGGCCGAATATCGACGAGTTCGGCACACGCTTCCCCGATATGTCCAACGTCTACTCTCCCCGTCTGCGCGAGCTTGCCAAGGAGGTCGCCAGGGAGCGGGACCTCACGCTGCGCGAGGGCGTCTACATGTACTTCCCCGGCCCGCAGTTTGAAACGCCCGCCGAGGTGCGCGCCGCGCGCGTGCTCGGTGCGGACGCCGTGGGCATGTCCACCGTGCCGGAGGCCATCGCCGCCGCGCACTGCGGGTATGAGATCCTCGGCGTGACGCTGTGCGCCAACATGGCCGCGGGCGTGCTGCCCCAGCCGCTCTCCGGCGAGGAGGTCAACGAGATGGCGGAGCAGTCGGCCCCGCATTTCTCCTCGCTCATCCTCGGCTGCCTCGAGCGGCTGTAAAACAGTTTATTTCAGCTAAGAAGGAAAAGGTCGAAATTTTAATGGCTACGGAAAAGAAACAGTCCTTTTTCGGCGGTGCGGCGGTATTGGCCGTCGGTGTCGTCATCGTGAAGATCATCGGCGCGCTCTTCAAAATTCCGCTCGCGAACATCCTGAGCGAAACGGGCAACGCCGACTTCAACAACGCCTACAACATCTATGCCGTGCTTCTGACCATCTCGACCGCAGGGCTTCCCGTGGCGCTCTCAAAGATGATCTCGGAGGCGAAGACGCTCGGGCGCGAGCGTCAGGCGCGGCGCGTACTCAAGGTGTCGTTTGCCGCGTTTTTAACGCTCGGTGTCCTCTCGTTTGTCATCATGTGGTTCGGCAACGAGAAGTGCGCGGCGCTTCTCAATAACCCGAACGCCGCCTACGGTATCAAGGCGCTTGCCCCGGGCGTTGTGTGCGTCGGCTGCCTTGCCGCGTTCCGCGGCTTTGCACAGGGCAGCTTCCGTATGACGCCGACCGCCGTCTCGCAGATCATCGAGGCGGTCAGCAAGCTCTTCATCGGCCTTGGCCTTTCGATGTACGTCGTGAGCCTTGGGTACGAGGACTACATCGCCGCGGCCGCGGCCATCGTCGGCGTGACGGTCGGCTCGGTGCTCGCGCTCGTCTACATGCTCATCGACTACTTGCGCCACCGCCCGCGCACCCCGGGCACAGACACGCCGGATGCCTCCGGCGCGATCTTAAAGCGCCTGCTCTCGATTGCCATCCCCATCACGCTGTCGGCCTCGATGGTGTCGATCATCACGCTGATCGACACGTCGCTCGTGCAGGGCCAGCTCCAGAACGCGCTGGGCTACACGCTCAAGGAGACACGCCACCTCTACGGCACGTATTCCTCGGGCATGAACCTCTACAACCTGCCGTCGTCGATGATGACGGCGCTGACGATCTCCGTCATCCCGACGGTGTCGGCCTCCCTTGCGCGCAACGACCGCGTGCACACGTCCCGCGTCATCAACTCGTCGTTGCGCGTCACGGGTCTGATGGCCTTCCCGATGGGCCTTGGCCTCTGGGCGCTGGCTGAGCCCATTATGAAGCTCTGCTACCCGCGCTATGACAGCGAGCTCGGCGGCTCGCTTCTGGCCGTGCTCGGCATCGCGAGCATGTTCGTCTGCCTGATGCTCATTTCAAACTCCATCCTGCAGTCCTACGGCCGCGTGCATGTGCCCGTTTTCACGATGCTCATCGGCGGCGTGGTCAAGATCATCTTCAACTACAACCTCACCGCCGTGCCGTCCATCAACATCCACGCCGCTCCCTTCGGCACGCTCGTGTGCTTTGTGATCGTATCGTCGCTCAACCTCTTTTTCGTCTACCGCACGATGGAGGATAAGCCGAATTACTTCAAGGTCTTTGCAAAGCCCCTCGTCGCGTCGCTTGTAATGGCCGTGTGCGCGAAGGTCTCATACCGCTTCTTCGCCGCCCACATCGCGCTTGGCGGCGCGACCACGACGCAGATCGTGAACGTCGGCCTTGCGGTCGTGCTGGCGGTCATCGTGTACGTCGCGCTTGTCCTCGCACTGCGGATCGTCACGCGCGACGACCTCGCGCTGCTGCCCAAGGGCGAAAAGCTCGCCCACATCCTGCACGTGCGCTGAAAACCCCTGAAAAATCAGGGAAATTGCGCAAAACACCTTGCAATGAGAGGGAATATATGATAAATTATCCTGAGAAAGCTGTCTACACATATGACGACCTTGTTGACATCCTGCGCATTCTGCGCGCGCCGGGCGGATGCCCGTGGGACCGCGAGCAGACGCACGAGTCGAACCGCCGCAACTTCCTTGAAGAAGCGTATGAGGCCGCCGAGGCCTTTGACCTCGACGATCCCGAGCTGATGAAAGAAGAGCTCGGCGATGTGCTGATGCAGGTGCTCTTCAACATCCACATGGAAGAGGAAGCCGGCCGCTTCACGACCGACGATGTGACCGACCACGTGGTGCGAAAGCTCATCTTCCGCCACCCGCACGTGTTTTCGAACACGCGGGCGGACGACAGCGAGCAGGTGCTCGTCAACTGGGACAAGCTCAAGCGGCAGGAAAAGGGCCAGCGCACCACGGCGGACGCGATGGATTCCGTCGCCCGTTCACTCCCCGCCCTTTGGCGGGCGGACAAGCTGCAGAGCAAGGCCGCGAAGGCGGGCTTTGAATTCCCTGATGTCTCCGGCGCGCTCGACAAGCTCGACGAGGAGACACAGGAGCTGCGCTCCGCCGTTGAAAACGGCACAAACTTTGAAGAAGAGCTCGGCGATGTGCTGTTTGCTGCCGTCAAGGTCGGCCGCTTCTGCGGCGTCGACCCCGAAGCGGCGCTCACGAAGACCTGCGAAAAATTCATCGCGCGCTTCCGCAAGGTGGAAGAGACGGTGAATGCGCGCGGCGAGGATATGTCCGCTCTCCCGCTCGATGAGCTGATGGCGCTGTGGAACAACGCCAAGGAACAACTCAGATGACCAAAAGCGGCAACGCTTTTTGCTCATATACACCCCGGAGACCTCGTCTCCGGACACTATTCAGGAGGATCAAACGATGAACAAGACTGAACTCATTGCTGCCGTGGCGGAAAAAGCCAGCATTTCCAAGAAGGAGTCCGAGGTTGTGATCAACGCTGCCCTCGACACCATTATCGACTCCCTGAAGAACGACGAGAAGGTCCAGCTCGTCGGCTTCGGCTCTTTCGAGACCAAGCACCGCGCTGAGCGCACCGGCCGCAACCCCAAGACCAAGGAGAGCATCACCATCGCCGCTTCCAAGGTCCCGACCTTCAAGGCTGGTAAGGCGTTCAAGGACGCTGTCGCGGAGTAATTCCCCAGTCAAGCTCTTTCATCATCAAAACGGCGGCGCGATGCGCCGCCGTTTGAGTTGGTGGAGCCCCTTTGATCCCGCACTTTTCCGAAAAGGAGACGAATTCCATGCGTCTTGACAAATATCTCAAGGTCTCGCGCCTTATCAAGCGCCGCACCGTGGCCAACGAAGCCTGCGACGGCGGCCGCGTGACCGTCAACGGCAAGGTCGCCCGCGCGTCGTACGACGTGAAGGTCGGCGACGTGATCGCGCTGCACTTCGGCGAGCGCGTGCTCGCGGTCGAGGTGCTCGATGTATCCGAGACCGCCGGCAAGAGCGAGGCCTCGCTCCTCTACCGCGAAGTGAACGCACAGTAAACCGTACTATTTTGGGTGCGCCCTTCATACGTTATCGTATGGAGGGCGCTTTCTTTGCGCCCAAAGCGAAAGGACGGGTTCTGACTATGACTTACGACACTTCCCCCGCTTCTCCCCAGCGCATCGAATTATCCGGCCGCGAGAGCCTGACGGTCTCCGGCGTGGAGGATGTCGACCGCTTCGATGAGACCGAGATCGTGATGAACACGTCGCTCGGCGTGCTCGTTGTCACGGGCGACAGCCTGCACATCGGCAAGCTGAGCCTCGACGGCGGCGAGCTGCATGTCGACGGGCGCATTGACGCCATCGCCTTTGAGGATGCGCCGTCAAGCCGCGGCGGCCTGCTCTCGCGCCTGTTCGGGGGTTGAGGCACCGTGGGCGTGTCGCTCTCCGAGCAGGCGCGGTGCTTTCTCGCCTCGCTCCTGCTCGGCTTCATCCTTTCTCTCCTCTATGACCTGCTGCGCGCCGTGCGGCTGCGGCGGGCGACGAAGCGGCGCTTTACGAGCGCGCTCGATCTCCTCTACTGCGCGGCGTTCGCGCTGCTGACGTTTCTCTTCGCGCTGCGCATCGGCGGGGGCGAGCTGCGGCTCTATATGCTTTGCTCGGCGCTTTTTGGCGCGGTGAGCTACTTCACGCTCTGCGCACGGCTTTTCCGTCCGCTATGGGCCTTCTGGGCGGAGGTGCTGTTCTCCTTTGCGCGATTAGCGGCGGCGCCGCTGCGGTGGCTCCAAAAAGTTTATGGTAAACTTGCCAAACTTTGCAAAAGATACTTTCTTTTTTCCAGAAACCGGCTTATAATAAAGTCGTATGAGCGCCGCGCCCGTTATTCGCTGCGCCGCGCAAGGAAAAAGGAGGCTCATCGGCATGACAGAGCAGGCCAAAAAAGGCAAAAAGCGCACCAGCTTTCTCACGATGCTCGTCATCGCAATTCTGATCGCACTGGTAGGGGTGCAGCTCATTCATCTGCGGAGCCAGATCGACGACGCGCGCAGCCAACTCACCGCGCTGCAGAGCGATCTTGACACTGCCAAGCAGGAGAACGACGCGCTCTCGTCGGCGCTCGAAAAGGCCGACGACCCTGAGTTTTTGCAGGAGCTCGCGCGCGATCAGCTCGGCTACGTAACGCCGGGAGAAAAGACATTCTATGACGTCAGCAACTAAAAAGAGAACATTATTGAAGCGCCCGTTGAGGGCGCTTTTTTCTTGCGTGAAATAAAAAGGAGCCGCCGGCCAAGATGGCCCGCGGCTCAAATGGGTGGGATATTGGAAAGCTTCCGATGCTTATGATACCGCCCGTCCGCCAAAACGTCAATGGGAGCTTTTGCCGCATTCTGCCGCCTTTTGTCAATTCGCGTCGTATGCCTTATATTTTGTCAATATGTACAAGAATGCTCAATTCATATATCGTTCATTTGAAATTTTCGTTCATTTGTGCTATGATATAGAAAAGGAAACAGAAGAGCCCTTCGCCCTCTCTTTCCTTCCTCACCAACGAAAGGAGCCAACACTATGAAATTCACCTACACCTGCAAAAAAGTCTCCCTGAACGATTCCGTCAAGGCCTATGCCGAGAAAAAGGTCGGCAAGCTCGAGAAGTTTTTCAAGGAGGAGCCCGAGGCTTCTGTCACCTTCTCCGTCGAGAAGAAGAACCGCTGTGTCGCTGAGATCATGCTCCGCGGCGCCAACGGCACGCTGTTCCGCGCGGTATGTGAGGACCCGGACGGCGACATGCGCGGCGCGATCGACGAGGCCACGGCCCAGATCGAGCGCAAGATCCGCAAGAACAAGACCCGCCTTGCCAAGAACCTGCGCGCCGAGGCCGTGCTGCCGGAGCTGCCCGAGGAGTTCGAAGCCCACGAGGAGGGCACGTTCGACATCGTGCGCACCAAGCGCTTCACCGTCAAGCCCATGAGCGTGGAGGAAGCCATTTTGCAGATGAACCTGCTGGGCCACAGCTTCTTCGTCTTCCGCAACACCGATTTCGGCGATGCGATCTGCGTCGTTTATCGCCGCAACAACGGCGGCTACGGCATCATCGAGACCGAGGACGACGAGGAGTAAGCCGTTCAGAAAGCATATAGAAGGGCTGCGCATTCGCGCAGCCCTTTTTTTGCGCGTTTTTCCGTGGTATACTGAGTCTGTATTTTTCGGAAGAGGAGAAGTCCTATGAACACGTTTTTCTGCCGCGCGTTCCAGTGCTGCTTTGCCGTCGGCGCGCGCTTTCTCCCCTGGCGCACGCCGGAGGTCTTTTCGGGCGAGGGGAGTTTACTGCGCGCCGCAGACATTCTGCGCGAAAACGGCCTGCGCCGCCCGTTCGTCATCGCGAGCCGCCGCCAGTGCGCGGACGAGCACTTCCGCGCCTTGCAGGAAAAACTTGACGAGCAGGACATCCTGCTCTCCATCTTCTCCTCGGTCGAGCCGAATCCGTCGGTCGAGACGGTCGAAAAGATCGCCGCGCAGTACAAGATTGATAGCTGCGACTGCTTTCTCGTCATCGGCGGCGGCTCGCGCGGCCGGACAAGCCGCTTTCGCAGCTTGTGGGACTCTTAAAGGTCCGCCGCCGCATTCCGCCGCTCATCGCCGTGCCCACGACGGCGGGCACGGGGTCGGAGACGACCATCGCCGCCGTTGTCACCGGCAGTGACCACCACAAGCATGCGATCTCCGACCTCTGCCTCATTCCACGCTACGCGATCTTAGACCCCGCGCTGACCGTCGGGCTGCCTCCACACATCACGGCGGAGACAGGCATGGACGCGCTGACGCACGCGGTCGAGGCGTACCTGAGCCGCTTTTACAACACGAAGCAGACGCGCCTGCTCGCGGAAAACGCCGTCGTGACCATCTTCACGCATTTGGAGCGCGCGTACCGCGACGGCACGTCGCTCCCCGACCGCGCGGCGATGCTGCAGGCCTCGTTCGACGCAGGCGCGGCGTTCACGCGCGCAAGCGTCGGTAACGTGCACGCCATCGCGCACACGCTCGGCGGGCTCTACGGCGTACCCCACGGCCTTGCAAACGCGGTGCTTCTCCCTCTCGTGCTCGAAGACTACGGCAAAGCGGCCTATCCGCGCCTTGCGCGCCTTGCCGGGCTCCTTGGCCTCAAGGGCGACACGGAGGAGGTGCGCGCCAAGGCGTTCATCGCCGAAATCCGCGCGATGAATACCCGCATGGGCATCCCCGACCACTTCAACTGCATCCGCAAAGAGGACATTCCCCTCATGGCCACCTGGGCCGCGCAGGAGGCAAACCCCGTCTACCCCGTGCCGGTCATCTACGACGAAGCGCGCTTTGCGCGCGTCATCGAGCGTTCACACCACAGCCAATAACCTTGTCAGCATTTTAGCGATACTTCCCCGCCGCCGTCTGGTATAATGGTGCTGCAATCCAAAAGGATCGGACGGTTTTTTATGATCGGAGTTTACGACTACACCGTGATCGCAACCTATCTCTCGCTGCTGCTGGGGCTTGGCGGCCTCTATTCCGCCGCGCAAAGCGAGCCTCTCGACGCCATGCTGTGCCTGATGCTCGCGGGGCTGCTCGATGCCTTCGACGGGCGCATCGCCCGCACGAAAAAGGACCGCACCGAACAGGAAAAGCGCTTCGGTATCCAGATCGACTCGCTCAACGACCTCGTGTGCTTCGGCGTGCTGCCCGCCGCCATCGGCTGGAGCATGGACTGCGATAGACTCTGGTTCCTTGCGACGATGTCGTTTTTCGCGCTCTGCGCGCTCATCCGCCTCGCCTATTTCAACGTGACGGAAGAGGAGCGGCAGAACCAGATGAGCGAGCACCGCGCCTACTACCTCGGCGTGCCGGTCACGGCGAGCGCCGTGCTCGCGCCGCTTTTCTATCTGCTCTCGCTGCACTTTTCCCTGAACTGCGCGGTCGTCTACGCGCTGGGGCTGTTCCTGCTTGGCGTACTGTACATCACGCCGCTCCACGTCAAAAAGCCGCAGCTGCGCGGCGTGGCGTTTCTGTCCGTGTTCGGGCTTGGCGAATTTGCTGTTTTGCTCCGCGTATTGACGCGTTAGCGCTCCCATCTCTCTCCTCCGGGCCGTCCAAAAGGTTTTCTTTTGGGCGGCCCCTCTCTTTTTACTTTCCCGATTGACGGCGGGAAGTCCGCGTGCTATGATAGTCGGCAACTACCATTTGCATGTTCTGTCAGATCGCGAGGAATTTTTATGAAAAAGGCCGACCCCCGTCTCATGCTCATTATGTCGATGACCGTCTTCGGCACGCTGGGGCTTTTTGTGCGCAATATTTCCGTCTCGTCCGGCGAGCTGGCGCTGTACCGCGCCGTGCTGGCCGCGCTGCTGATCGGCGTATACTTACTTGTCAGCAGGCAGAAGATCCCCTTCGCGCGCATCAAAAAGGAGGTGCCGCTGCTGCTTCTCTCCGGTGCGGCGATGGGCGTCAACTGGATCCTTTTATTTGAGGCCTACCGCTATACGAGCGTTTCCGTCGCCACACTGAGCTATTACTTCGCGCCCGTCATCGTCACGCTCGTCTGCCCCATCCTCTTCCATGAAAAGCTGACAGGGAAGAAATTTCTCTGCTTTGTGATGTCCACACTCGGCCTTGTGCTCATCACCGGCATTGGCGACACGCGCGGGTCGGATGACCTCAAGGGCATTCTCTTCGGCCTCGGCGCGGCGGTGTTTTACGCGACCGTCATCCTGCTCAACAAGTCCATCCATCAGGTCGAGGGCATCCACCGCACGTTTTTGCAGTTTTTGTCCGCCATCGTCGTGCTCATCCCCTACGTGCTCTCGACAAATGGCATCACACTCAGCTCGCTGAACGCCGTCGGCTGGGTGAATCTTCTCATCGTCGGCCTTGTCCACACGGGTGTCACGTATTGCCTGTACTTCTCGTCGCTCAAGGAGCTGCCCGGACAGGAGGCCGCGATTTTAAGCTACATCGACCCCCTCGTCGCCGTCCTCGTCTCCGTCACCCTGCTCGGCGAGAGCATGACCGCAATGCAAGTCATCGGCGGCGCCCTGATCTTAGGCTTCACCCTGCTCAACGAGCTCTCTCCCACCCCCAAAGCAAAAAAGAAGTAACTCCCGCAAATCACGCCAAAACGCGTCGCAGACTTTCGCGCCGCGCACGGCGCGAAATAAATTGAAATCGTTTTTTGTCGCGACATGTGCGTGACAAAAAACACCTCTCAGCCCGCAAGTGTGGAAATCGCCCGCCGTTGGCGGGCGATTTATGCGCGCAGCGGGCTGTGATCTCCCTAAAAATAGAGGCCGCTCAGCCATGACTGAGCGGCCTCTATTTTTAATTTAGAAATTCTGCTGGGTCGCAGGGTACCCCATCTTTGCTGACCGAAAAGTGCAGATGCGCCGGCATCGAGAACTCGGCGATCGAGCTGCTGCCCACCGCGCCGATGACCTCGCCCGCGGAGACATACTGCCCCTCGCCGACGCCCGGCGAGCTGCGGAGATTGGCGTACGTCGTCTCGTACCCGTCGTCGTGCGCGATGGTCACGAGCGTGCCCATCATATCGTCGTCGCGCACCGCCGTCACAACGCCGCTGCACGCGGCGATCACCTGCGTGCCGACCTCGGCGGCGATGTCGATGCCGTCGTGCGTGCGCCAGTCGCCAAGCGTCTCGTTATACGTGAGCTCGTCGACCGAAAACGCCGCGACCTCCTCCCCCACGAGCGGCGCGACCACGAGCCGCGGGGCGACGGGCTGCGCGTCCGTCTCGCTCTCCATCGCGGGGACGGTGTCCTCCACGCCCGTGGCCTCATCCATCACGATGAGGTCCTCGGGCGGCTCCTCCACCGGCTCTGCCGGCTTTGCCGCCTCCTGCGGCAGCTCCGCTTCCGGCATCTGCGGCGTCTCGTCCTGCACGGGAAGCTCCACCTGCGAGGAAACGTTCTCCGCGTCCTTGCCCGTCGTATTTTTCGGCAGCAGCGTCCAATAGCCCGCGACGGCCAGCGCCGTCACACCGAGGAACAGGGCTATGTATAAGCCCGTCCCGCCAAAGAAGTGCCGCTTTGCGCGGCCGTTCGATCCTGCCATGTTTCATCCTTTCCGCCGCTTTGCGGCTCGTGCGAAAATTGCGAGCAAAAAAGCTCTGACGGTAGTGTGTACCGTCAGAGCTTTTTCTAAACATGGCAGATTCGATTTTTTAGCGGACGATCAGCGTCTTGCCGTCCATTTCCGCGGGCTGCTCAAGGCCCATCACGTCGAGGATCGTCGGCGCGATGTCGGCGAGGCGGCCGGGGCGCAGCTCGGTACCTGCGCCGCAGAGGATGAAGGGCACCACATTCGTCGTGTGCGCGGTCATCGGGCTCTTGCCGTCGGCTTGGAGCATCTGCTCGGCGTTGCCGTGGTCGGCGGTGATCATCGCAATGCCGCCCATCTTGAGCGTCGCCTCCACGACCTGACCGACGCACTCGTCAACGGTCTCGACGGCCTTGACAGCCGCGTCGAACACGCCCGTGTGGCCGACCATGTCGCAGTTGGCAAAGTTCAGGATAATGACGTCGTACTTGCCGGACTCGATGCGCTCGACGCACTTGCTCGCGACCTCGTAGGCGCTCATCTCGGGCTGGAGGTACGACGTCATT
>OICB01000101.1_pt1 | contig 54107 bp, 54 predicted proteins | sample 1581121 | NCBI WGS metagenome assembly OICB01 (sample SAMEA3882544, study PRJEB24775) | human gut metagenome | biome: human-associated habitat; feature: intestine environment; material: feces | place: Netherlands | collected 2009/2010 | reverse complement strand
GTGTTTTCATTTGCTTTCCTCCCTGTGACAGATGACTGCATTCCGTGCCGGTTGCATTAACTGATAAGGCATATCTGCGTCTCCTGAAGACGTGCGTATCCCTGCGCGAATACGCACATTTAATTTTTCGGGTGTCGTTTTTTAATTACAGATAATTGCGGTAACTGTTATCCGGGGTGGTTTCCGGGTCAGGCTCCGTGCGGGGAATTTCCCGCCATTCCCGCGCTACCGGTGCTGCCCGGCTGACCGGAACAGTGTCCTGCGGGTAAATATCCAGATATTTCTCCCGCCATTTCTGTAATTCCGGGTCTCCGGCCATTTCTTTCAGTACCGCATGCCGGTTTACGGGGCTGCGTTTAAACAGGTCAGGACGGTCACAGGTAAATTCCCGCAGAAAACGCCCCAGCGGGATGTCTGTGGTGCGCCCGTCGGCGAGGATACGCACAAGGATACTGAATTTACGGCGGTACGGATTCCAGACAATGTCCGGGCAGCGGTACGGCATTTCCCACGGAATACCGTCTTCCAGAATGCCGACCACGGCCACATCGGGAAAACCGGCAGAACGGTAAATCTCACCGGGCTGGGGAAAATCAAACATGCGTCCTGTCTCCCCGGTCTTTCTGCTGGGCGAGAAAATCGCGGCACAGGCCTTTGGCTTTCAGCTCATTCAGCACAAAATCAATATCTTCATTCAGGTAGCTGAAAATATGCGGAATGTAGAGCTGATGCAGGCCGGAGAGTTCACGGTGAATCAAATCACCCCCAACAAACTGGGATACGGCGCTGGCGCGGTTGAGCTTATGGTAAGCCTCAATGCTGAGGTGTTCACGGGCGTCATGACGCGCTGAGACGGTCTGAGGGGCTTTTTTATTACGCATGGGACACCTCCACCACCGGCAGACGGGCAGCAAGGGAGAGCACATAGTCACGGACAAGGGAACGGCGGGCGCTGCGTTCATCACCGGCGACGGTGCGAAGCATACAGATACGGGGATGACGGTCTGCGCGACGGACAGCCGCAAACACAAAGACAAATTCAGGGTGTGAGGGGGTAAGGGTCGTAGCCATAAGGCAACCTCCGATAACAGCGTAAATGACGCTATCGCCGGAGTTCTCACGCTCGATGGCGATAGCCCAGACGGGGGTGAGAATACCGGCGTTATCGGAAACCGGCCAGCCCGGAGGCTGCCCCGCCTGAGCTACCATTGACTCAGTGGCATAACATGCGATTGCGAACAGGATCATACCTGCACGGCAAACCACACGCCACACCATAATCTGGTGCTCTGTGGCGTTGATTGCGACACAAAAAAAGACGCATGGCGCGTCATATGTCGCCGATAACATACTCGGGTTCTCACGCCCGGCTGCCGATTTTGCGGCAGCGGAAAAACTATATCCGCAAATGCCGGAAAAAGGCAAGCCAGAAAAAGGGAGTTTTTGCAGAGCGGGCATCATCATGCGTCGTACCCCCGTTTGCGTCCGGCAATGCGTCCGGCCATCCATGCGGTGACTTCAGAGTGCAGCCAGGCCACATTTTTACCGCCAAGACTCACCTGCGGCGGAAATTCCCCCTTACGGATGAGTTCATAGATGGTCGAGCGTGACAGGCCGCACAGGTGCATCACTTCCGGCAGACGTAAAAAACGCTCCTGCGTGATGTCCGGCAGCGGCATCAGTGGCGTCACAGGGGCGGGAGACGGGGAAGAAAAAACAGCTTGCATCGGGCTACCTCGTTAATGTCCATACAGCACCGGATAAGTCCGTCCGGCTTCGGGTAGCGCTTTATTTTGTGAATATTTTTGGCAGACGCAACAGGGGGGATTTGTTCCGGCAGCCTTACAATGACTGTGTGTTTTTTGTTCATTCCCACTTAAAGTCATTTAAAGCCACTTAAAGCAATTCGTAATTTTTATAGTGAAATACAAATCGTTTCTTCTTATTCATTCACAGCGAATTAATAAAAACAAACAGTAGTAAACAGCACAAAAAGTCCATGAGCGGGTGAACAGTGGTGAACAGACGGTGAACAGTCATTACTGCGATTGTTCACCATTTAACTTACTGTATTACTTATCTTTTTTCTTATGGTGAACAGAGGTGAACAGTAAAATATAAAAAAACAAACAGTAAGCCGGTTTTTCCTGCGACCTTTTCCTGGCTTGCCGGTCTGAGGATGAGTCTCCTGTGTCAGGACTGGCACATCTGCAATGCGTCGTGTTGTTGTCCGGTGTACGTCACAATTTTCTTAATCTGAAGTGACGAGGAGCCGGAAAATGTCTGACAACACCATCCCTGAATATCTGCAACCCGCACTGGCACAACTGGAAAAGGCCAGAGCCGCTCATCTTGAGAACGCCCGACTGATGGATGAGACCGTCAAGGCCATTGAACGGGCAGAGCAGGAAAAAAATGCGCTGGCGCAGGCCGACGGAAATGACGCTGATGACTGGCGCACAGCCTTTCGTGCAGCCGGTGGTGTCCTGAGCGACGAGCTGAAACAGCGCCACATTGAGCGCGTGGCACGCCGGGAGCTGGTACAGGAATATGACAATCTGGCCGTGGTGCTGAATTTTGAACGTGAACGCCTGAAAGGGGCGTGTGACAGCACGGCCACCGCCTACCGGAAGGCACATCATCACCTGCTGAGTCTGTATGCAGAGCATGAGCTGGAACACGCCCTGAATGAAACCTGTGAGGCGCTTGTCCGGGCAATGCATCTGAGCATTCTGGTACAGGAAAATCCGCTCGCCAACACCACCGGCCATCAGGGCTACGTCGCACCGGAAAAGGCTGTCATGCAGCAGGTGAAATCATCGCTGGAACAGAAAATAAAACAGATGCAAATCAGCCTCACCGGTGAGCCGGTTCTCCGGCTGACCGGACTGTCAGCGGCAACACTCCCGCACATGGATTATGAGGTGGCAGGCACACCGGCACAGCGCAAGGTGTGGCAGGACAAAATAGACCAGCAGGGAGCAGAGCTTAAGGCCAGAGGACTGCTGTCATGATTTACTGCCCGTCGTGTGGACATGTTGCTCACACCCGTCGCGCACATTTCATGGACGATGGCACCAAGATAATGATTGCACAGTGCCGGAATATTTATTGCTCTGCGACATTTGAAGCGAGTGAAAGCTTTTTCTCTGACAGTAAAGATTCAGGAATGGAATACATTTCAGGCAAACAGAGATACCGCGATTCACTGACGTCAGCCTCCGGCAGTATGAAACGCCCGAAAAGAATGCTTGTTACCGGATATTGTTGTCGGAGATGTAAAGGCCTTGCACTGTCAAGAACATCGAGGCGTCTGTCTCAGGAAGTCACCGAGCGTTTTTATGTGTGCACGGATCCGGGCTGTGGTCTGGTGTTTAAAACGCTTCAGACCATCAACCGTTTCATTGTCCGCCCGGTCACGCCGGACGAACTGGCAGAAAGCCTGCATGAAAAACAGGAACTGCCGCCAGTACGCTTAAAAACACAATCATATTCGCTGCGTCTGGAATGAGGGCTGCCGGTTAACACCGGCCGTCGCCGCACACCGTATTTTTATTCTTCAGCATGATGAGAAAGAGATAACGATGGAAAGCACAGCCTTACAGCAGGCCTTTGACACCTGTCAGAATAACAAAGCAGCATGGCTGCAACGCAAAAATGAGCTGGCAGCGGCCGAACAGGAATATCTGCGGCTTCTGTCAGGAGAAGGCAGAAACGTCAGTCGCCTGGACGAATTACGCAATATTATCGAAGTCAGAAAATGGCAGGTGAATCAGGCCGCTGGTCGTTATATTCGTTCGCATGAAGCCGTTCAGCACATCAGCATCCGCGACCGGCTGAATGATTTTATGCAGCAGCACGGCACAGCACTGGCGGCGGCACTGGCACCGGAGCTGATGGGCTACAGTGAGCTGACGGCCATTGCCCGAAACTGTGCCATACAGCGTGCCACAGATGCCCTGCGTGAAGCCCTTCTGTCCTGGCTTGCGAAGGGTGAAAAAATTAATTATTCCGTACAGGATAGCGACATTTTAACGGCCATCGGATTCAGGCCTGACGCGGCTTCGGTGGATGACAGCCGTGAAAAATTCACCCCTGCGCAGAACATGATTTTTTCGCGTAAAAGTGCGCAACTGGCATCACGTCAGTCTGTGTAAAATTCCCCGAAAATCCGCCCGTTTTTACTGAAAAAAGCCATGCATCGATAAGGTGCATGGCTTTGCATGCGTTTCCCTGCCTCATTTTCTGCAAACCGCGCCATTCCCGGCGCGGTCTGAGCGTGTCAGTGCAACTGCATTAAAACCGCCCCGCAAAGCGGGCGGGCGAGGCGGGGAAAGCACTGCGCGCCAGTGTATATTTATATTATTCATAATGTGGAGGTAAAACGGTTTTTATAGATTACATTGAGTTTGGATATATTTGCATTGAAAAAAAGGCACCAAATGGTGCCTTCAGTGAAATTATAACTTAGCTAACAAGCTTTAGCCTTGGAGGTAAGGAGTAACTTGCATCAATAGGTATATTTTCTAAAATTGTCTGATAGACCTCGTCTCTTTTCTGATATGGAAGTTCAGAAAGTTGATTTATTATATATTTCTTCAGTGCGTCATTTCTGTCCCACTGGGTATGATAACGTCCATTGTTTAGCTTTTGTTCTATTTTTATAAGTGATTTATTCTCGTCATAAATATAACGCATAGAAATAAATGTTTCATCATCATCAATTTTTTCGGAGTAATCCATGATGAAATAAATAAGACAATTGACCTTGTATGTTTCAATTTTTTTATATTCTTTTTCAAATATAGCGGTCACAAGTTCATCAGGTTGAACTCCCTTGACTGAACAAAAGGCAGCTAAATTTTTCAAAATTTGAGCTACATTAATCATTTTAACATCCTCGACACTTCAGCTAAGATCTCAGGTATTGAATTAATTGAGTTCTGTAAAGTTTGGTTGTCTCGATCTTTTACAGGACCAAACTGTCTATACAATTTACCCAAAATGAATTTTACAATAATAGCATCATTTGCATCGGTTGTCTGTAGATTCCTAAGATGTGGTGAAAAAATAGGTTGCAGTTCTTGTCCTTTCTCATCGAGGCCATTTATTATCAGAAGGTTAGAAGCCTCTTCTTTAATCTTAGCGGTTAAGATCTCTCTCATTTTTTTACGAGCAAGATGCGGCCTTTTTTCTACTAGATCTTGATCTATTTCTCCAGCAGCTTTCCTAGATTCTTGTTCAATTAAGTCTCTTTTAAACAATTTCAGAGTGTCATCAGGTAACGTTAATCCTGCATCAAGACTTGCCTTCCTGAATATTTCTAATTGTTCATCAACTTTTTTGTTTATTTCAGCTCTTTTTTCTTCGAATAAAGAGTTAAAATCAACATCTTCTAAATAAGAATCTTGATCACTGACGTAAGCCCCATCACTTGCGACACCAGCCAAAAAGTTTTCTCTTTCTCTATAATAATCATCAGTAAATGTATATTCTCGATTGATGGTTCTTTTGGCTCTATCTACTTCGCTCTGGAATTTTTCCCACATTGGATTTAATCCAATTTCTTCATGAAAAATCACAATTCCATTATTATCTATTTCAAATGCAGTAATCTCGTTTTCAGGAATCGCACGTAGAATTCTGCCAACAACTTGAGCAAATGCATTAAGGCTCCTGTAAGGTCTGAAGATTGCCAAAATGCTTAAATACTTATGGTCATAGCCCTCCATTAACATATTTACCGATATAACAACATCGGCGTTATGATTTTCAATGTTAAGGAAAGCGTCTGCTTTTACTTCATCATCCATTTCACTATGAATTATAACTACACGTAGACCTTTTGCTTCATACCATTTAGCTAGATCTTCGGCATGAGTAATGCTACATCCTACAGCGAGAATTTTATGTGGGACTTTAGGTGATGCTTCTTTAAGTATATTTAGTTTTAAAATACTATGCTCAATCACATCATTTGAACACTCCGGAGATAGGGCAATGCTTTTTTCAATCCATTCTTTATCTTTAAATTCTAAAATATCTTCTTTAGTTAGTTTTTTGTTAGGTATATCTGGAGTTGTGAAGTACAACTCATGAGCATTAACAGTTTCTTTTCTTAACCATTTTACATATTTTGCTCTCATCACTTCTGACAATGGTGTTTCATGAATTATTTCTCCCGGGATTTCTTGAGCATCACCACGATAAGGGGTTCCTGTGACATGTAAAACTTTTGCTTTAGAGAAATATTTAAGAGCATCACGCCAGCTTTGGGCTGGTGCATGATGTGCTTCATCAACGATAATAAAATCAAAGAAATCTTCTGGAACTCTATTAATTAGTGCGCTTTTTCTATTTCCAGATATACGTTGTATATTAGAAAATATAATGTGGCTTTGTTCTAAGTGTTCAGAAGATATATCTGGTGTATATTCACTAACTACAGGAATATCTTTACTGCTGAAGACAATGTCATAATTTATCCAAAAGTTATCTTCTAATACTTCTTGTGTCTTTCTAATACTATCTTTGGTAACAAGACCTGGTGTAATAATCAAAACTCTTTTTTGAGATACACCGTATGGTGCAATAGAAATTAACCCACTTTTACCTGTGCCTGTAGGTAGAATCACAAGAGCTTCACGGTGCTCAGGGTCGCTGAAAAACTCCCTTATTTTTATATAGGCCTCGATTTGAGGAGTTCTTAACTTTCTGTTTCCTTCGATATTTACTGCTGTGTTAGTAAAATAAGTCATATTTTCTCCTTACATTAAAAAATCAGCATACCACTGAAGCATTTCTTTCCGTTGTAAGAGGTACTGTGCATGGTTGTAAGTGCCTCTTATGCTGTTTTTATCAACATGTGCTAGTTGTAGCTCTATCCAATTGCTGTTATAGCCTTTCTCATGCAAGATTGTCGATAAACTATGTCTAAAACCGTGTCCTGTAACTCTTCCTTTATACCCGAGGAGTTCAATTACTTGATTTACACTTTCCTTACTGATAGGTTTTCTGCGGTTGTTCCTTCCTATGAAGATGTATGGGTAGTGTCCTGTAATTGGTTTTAGTTGGTTGAAAAGATCGATTACCTGCGTTGACAAAGGGACAAGGTGAGGACGACGCATTTTCATACGTTCTGCAGGTATTTCCCATATCCCTTTTTCTAAATCAACTTCTTCCCAAGTGGCAAAGCGCATTTCCTGTGTTCTTACACCTGTAAGCATCACAATCTTGGTCGCATTTTTAGTGATGATACTGCCCGTGTAAGCTTCAAGATCTCTGACGAAGTAAGGTAATTCTTCTGCAGTGAGAAAAGGATGATGTTTTTGCTTTGGAGCGGCTAACGCTATAGCTAAATCAGGTGCCGGGTTGTATTCAGCGCGGCCAGTGATGATCGCGTAACGAAACACTTCTCCGCATCTTTGTCGTACTTTTCTTGTTTTCTCCAATGCCCCACGTTTTTCTATACGCTTAAGTACTTCAAGCAACTCTAGCGGTTTAATTTCAGATATTGGTCGTTTACCAATAAAAGGAAAAACATCATGTTCAAACGTCCTAATGATTTCTTCGCGATAGGCAACTGTCCAGCGGTCTGCTTTTGCTGCATACCATTCTCTGCTAACGGCCTCAAAAGAGTTTTCAGTTGATAATTTCTGAGCAAGTTTCTGAGCCTTACGTTCTTCTACTGGGTCAATGCCGTTTGCAACCTGTTTACGTGCCGTATCGCGTTTCTCACGTGCTTCCGCGAGGCTTACAAGATCATAACTACCAAATGACATTAGCCGCGCTTTGCCTGCAAAACGAAAACGGAAGCGCCATCCCTTTGAGCCGTCTGGGTTGATGAGTAATGACAAGCCTTGCCCATCATTCAATGTATATGGTTTGTCTTGTGGTTTTGCGCGTTTGATTTGTATATCGGTTAGAGCCATATGTATAACTAAAAACTGCGTATAAAAATTCTATACACATTACTATACATATTTTTCGCGGATTCAGGGAGACGTTCTCGGACTATTACGGATAAGATGATTATTCATCATATTGAATATAAAGGGTTTTATGGAGTATCTCGGAACTGGCTGGATGAGGTTTGGCGGAAGATCACAGGAGTCGAACCTGCCCGGGACCGCTGGCGGCCCCAACTGGATTTGAAGTCCAGCCGCCTCACCGGAGACGACGATCTTCCGCGCCTCGATTGCTACATGGAGGCGGGGCGCATTATAGCTACTTCCTTGAGTTTCTACATCCCCCAGATCAGTTTTTTCCGCCTAATACACGCAGCGTATTATCACGAAAGCATTATAGTTCATATAAAACCCATATTTTACAATGATATATGAGCGGAATTAACGCTACCACGATCACATAAAACAAGAATCATAAATTAATAACCAGATATCGGAATATTCGCTCTCACAGGGATGGTTTACAAAATGCGTTATCGGTCTCAGCACCCCTATAGCATCAAGGAAAAGCAGATGAAGAGTGAAGTGTTGTCCGTTAAAGAGAAAATTGGTTATGGCATGGGAGACGCCGCCAGCCACATTATTTTCGATAACGTAATGTTATATATGATGTTCTTTTATACCGATATTTTTGGCATTCCTGCCGGTTTTGTCGGAACCATGTTTTTGGTCGCTCGTGCACTGGATGCGATTTCCGATCCTTGCATGGGGTTGTTGGCCGATCGAACGCGCTCTCGCTGGGGTAAATTTCGTCCGTGGGTACTGTTTGGCGCACTGCCATTCGGGATCGTCTGTGTACTGGCCTATAGCACGCCAGATCTCAGTATGAACGGCAAAATGATCTATGCAGCAATTACTTACACCCTACTTACCTTACTTTATACCGTCGTCAATATCCCTTACTGCGCATTGGGTGGTGTAATCACCAATGACCCGACTCAGCGTATCTCGCTGCAATCCTGGCGTTTTGTGCTGGCGACCGCGGGAGGCATGCTTTCTACTGTTCTGATGATGCCACTGGTTAATTTAATTGGCGGTGATAATAAACCACTCGGTTTCCAGGGCGGTATCGCGGTCCTTTCCGTGGTGGCATTCATGATGCTGGCATTTTGTTTCTTCACCACTAAAGAACGCGTTGAAGCACCACCTACAACAACGTCTATGCGGGAAGATTTACGTGATATCTGGCAAAACGACCAGTGGCGGATTGTCGGTTTACTAACCATTTTCAATATCCTGGCGGTGTGCGTACGCGGTGGGGCGATGATGTATTACGTCACATGGATTTTGGGCACGCCGGAAGTGTTTGTCGCTTTTCTCACCACTTATTGCGTGGGTAACCTGATTGGTTCCGCACTGGCAAAACCTCTGACCGACTGGAAATGTAAAGTCACTATCTTCTGGTGGACGAACGCCCTGCTGGCAGTGATTAGCCTCGCGATGTTCTTTGTTCCCATGCAGGCCAGCATCACTATGTTTGTCTTCATCTTCGTGATTGGTGTGTTGCATCAACTGGTGACACCTATCCAGTGGGTAATGATGTCCGATACCGTCGACTACGGCGAGTGGTGCAATGGTAAACGCCTGACCGGGATCAGTTTTGCTGGCACGCTGTTTGTGCTCAAACTGGGGTTGGCCTTCGGCGGCGCTCTTATCGGCTGGATGCTGGCTTATGGCGGATATGATGCGGCAGAAAAAGCGCAGAACAGCGCCACGATTAGCATCATTATTGCGCTATTCACGATTGTTCCGGCGATCTGTTATTTGCTGAGCGCGATTATCGCTAAACGCTACTACTCACTCACGACGCACAATCTGAAAACCGTTATGGAACAGCTGGCTCAGGGTAAACGCCGTTGCCAGCAACAATTCACCTCTCAAGAAGTGCAGAACTAAGGAACGGCAATGAAAATTAGCGATGGAAACTGGTTGATTCAACCTGGCCTCAATTTGATTCACCCGCTTCAGGTATTCGAGGTTGAACAGCAGGGTAATGAAATGGTGGTCTATGCTGCCCCCCGTGATGTGCGTGAACGTACCTGGCAGCTTGATACGCCTTTATTTACGCTGCGCTTTTTCTCCCCACAGGAAGGTATTGTCGGTGTGCGGATTGAGCATTTTCAGGGGGCGCTGAATAACGGTCCTCATTATCCGCTCAATATTTTGCAGGACGTGAAGGTCACAATCGAAAACACAGAACGTTATGCTGAGTTTAAAAGTGGCAACTTAAGCGCGCGTGTCAGCAAAGGTGAGTTCTGGTCACTGGATTTTCTGCGCAACGGCGAACGTATTACCGGTAGTCAGGTGAAAAATAATGGCTACGTGCAGGACACGAATAATCAACGCAATTATATGTTTGAGCGGCTTGATCTTGGCGTTGGCGAAACAGTTTACGGTCTGGGAGAGCGCTTTACTGCCCTGGTGCGCAATGGCCAGACGGTAGAGACCTGGAACCGGGACGGCGGCACAAGTACTGAACAGGCGTATAAAAATATCCCGTTCTACATGACTAACCGTGGTTATGGGGTACTGGTCAATCATCCCCAGTGTGTCTCTTTTGAAGTGGGATCGGAGAAAGTCTCCAAAGTGCAGTTCAGCGTTGAGAGTGAATATCTCGAATACTTTGTTATCGACGGCCCGACGTCGAAAGCGGTACTTGATCGTTATACCCGCTTTACTGGTCGTCCGGCGCTGCCGCCCGCGTGGTCCTTCGGCCTGTGGCTAACCACTTCATTTACCACCAACTACGACGAAGCGACGGTAAACAGCTTTATCGATGGTATGGCGGAACGCAATCTGCCGCTGCATGTTTTCCACTTTGACTGTTTCTGGATGAAAGCCTTCCAGTGGTGCGATTTTGAGTGGGACCCGCTGACTTTCCCTGACCCGGAAGGGATGATCCGCCGCCTGAAAGCGAAAGGGCTGAAAATCTGCGTCTGGATTAACCCCTATATCGGTCAAAAATCCCCCGTCTTTAAAGAGTTACAAGAGAAAGGCTATTTACTCAAACGCCCGGACGGTTCGCTATGGCAGTGGGATAAATGGCAGCCAGGTCTGGCGATTTATGACTTTACCAATCCGGATGCCTGCAAATGGTACGCCGACAAACTGAAAGGTCTGGTCGCGATGGGCGTTGATTGCTTTAAGACCGACTTTGGCGAACGTATCCCAACTGATGTTCAGTGGTTTGACGGTTCCGATCCGCAGAAAATGCATAACCATTATGCGTACATCTACAACGAACTGGTGTGGAACGTGCTCAAGGACACCGTTGGTGAGGAAGAAGCTGTCTTGTTTGCCCGCTCGGCCTCCGTCGGTGCGCAGAAATTCCCGGTACACTGGGGTGGCGATTGTTACGCTAACTACGAATCAATGGCGGAAAGCCTGCGCGGTGGTTTGTCTATTGGCCTTTCAGGTTTTGGCTTCTGGAGCCACGATATCGGCGGCTTTGAAAATACCGCTCCGGCACACGTTTACAAACGCTGGTGCGCGTTTGGTTTGCTCTCCAGCCATAGCCGTTTACATGGCAGTAAATCTTATCGTGTGCCGTGGGCCTATGATGATGAGTCCTGTGATGTGGTGCGCTTCTTCACGCAACTGAAATGCCGCATGATGCCGTATCTGTATCGTGAAGCTGCGCGTGCAAACGCGCGGGGTACGCCGATGATGCGGGCCATGATGATGGAGTTCCCGGACGATCCGGCTTGTGATTACCTTGACCGTCAATACATGTTAGGCGACAACGTGATGGTTGCTCCGGTGTTCACTGAAGCGGGCGATGTGCAGTTCTACCTGCCAGAAGGTCGCTGGACACACCTGTGGCACAACGATGAGCTCGACGGTAGTCGCTGGCATAAACAGCAGCACAGCTTCCTGAGTCTGCCCATTTATGTGCGTGATAACACCCTACTGGCGCTGGGCAACAACGATCAACGTCCCGATTACGCGTGGCACGAAGGCACGGCATTCCACCTCTTTAATCTGCAAGACGGGCATGAAGCCGTCTGTGAAGTGCCCGCTGCTGACGGTTCGGTGATCTTTACTCTAAAAGCAGCACGTACTGGCAACACGATTACTGTGACTGGTGCGGGCGAGGCGAAGAACTGGACACTGTGCCTGCGCAATGTTGTGAAAGTAAATGGTCTGCAAGGCGGTTCGCAGGCTGAAAGTGAGCAGGGGCTGGTGGTGACGCCTCAAGGGAATGCGCTGACAATTACGTTGTAATCTATTGAAGAATGCCGGGTACGTCTGAGTCGTACCCGGCGAGATTGATGTTTACTGCACCGGCTCTGTCGATGTAACTTCGCTACTGGAAACGACGCCCGCATTCATGGTTTGAGTCACATGCTGCTTTTCAGCATTTACGGCGTGGAGTTGCCCGTTAACGGTAGGTTTCAGCGTGGCATTGGCCTGAATCGCACCGCTGGCAACCAGTTGAATATTGCCATCGCCAGTTATGGGTAACTCAGGCCATCCCCACTGTTGCAGAATATTCACCGGAACACCGCGTCCGTTCAGACTGATATGGGTCTGACGTTGTGGCGTTTGGGATACGCTGGCGGTGGCTTCCAGAATGCCTTTTTCAGTAAATGCACTCAGTTCGCTGATATTCACCGTGCTGCTGTTGGCGGTCAGCGCCAGCGACGGGCGACGAACATCAACACGATTGAATGTCGCGGCCGCGGCATTCAGATTCGCCGAGCCACTCCAGACGCCCCATTTATGATCGGTAACCAGCGTCAGGTTGGCACCGTAACCATCGAGCGCGGTGAGCTGCCACGGGAAGTCAGGGTCGATATCAATGATCAGATTGCGGCTGGCGCTAAATCTCTTCAGTTGCAGGCTGTTTAACCAACCGGGTGTCGTTTCCATCCACAACTGTTGCCAGTTTTTCGGCAAGGTATATTCCAGCCCGGCAATTGCCGCATCATCAAGGATCAACGTTTTCCCGTCACGCAGCCAGTTCCCTGACGTTCTGACCATACCCCCTTCCCAGCGGCTGGTGAACTGGCGCAGCGCTACGCCCTGCGGGGAAAATTCCGCGTTTATAATCGGGTCAAATAAATGCAGCGAACCATAAATGAACTCGCTAGCGTTCATCGACAGTTTGCCTTCCTGTGTCTGCCAGTCATCTTTACTGAAGGTCATGTTGCGCAAGCTGAGATCGAGGTCGGTCACCGCCCAGTCCGGACCTTGCAAACGAGCATCGATCACTTCCAAACGACCAATCTGCAACGACGGGACAGAGCGTAATGGCGCAAAGAAGTCGGTTAGCGATTTTTCGCTTTGTAGACGGATATCCGCCATGCGCAGATTTTCCACTTGCCAGCTGTCGTCGGCGTTACGCTGCGCGTTTCCGGTTAATGTCCCGCGGGCGATGTCGGCACCCAGGTTAGTCAGCGTAACGCGATCGTTATCAATACTGCCTTCAATCAGTACATTGGTGGCAGGAACATCATTGAGCGAAAGCGATCCGGCACTAAACTGAATCTGCGCCTTCGTACCCAGCACTTTACCGGCTTCTGGTGACCACGGAACCACGCCGCCATTTACCCGCTGCGCGCTCAGTTTCCATTCGCTATTCGGGCTATTAAACGCCATATCACGCAGTTGCAGACGATCGGCTTTGAACGGTAGCGGCGCGGTCTGGTCGGTGAGATTCAGCGTCCCGTTTTCCAGCAGGATGGTATCGACATGGCGTGGTTCGGTCAGTTGCCGACTGCTTAGCGCAATGTCGACACTTTTGGCCACCAGGGTCGCGGGCTGGCCATCACGACCAAACGTGACGTTCTCCAGCACGATATGAGATGGCGCGGAAAAACGGTGATCCATCGCCCCGAAGGCCAGATGATAGTCGCTATTCTCGGAAACCCATGCGCTGATATGTTCTGCTCCCCAGCGGGTTTGCAGAAGAAAATAGAGGCCAGCGATCGCCACTAACAGAGCGATGAGAATGTAGAGAAGCAGCTTCCCAATAAATTTCATGGTCTTCCATCCCGTGAAATGCACATAAGGGAGTTATGCACGATTTACGCGCAATCCTCAAGGCGGGAATGGTTAAAGAGGTGAGACTGCGGCGGTAATTATCTTACCGCCGCCAGTGAATTACTGTTTTTCTGGTGGGAAAATCAGATTCAGCACGATGGCAGTAATACCGCCCGCGGCGATCCCGGAGGAGAGCAGGTTTTTCAGCCATTCAGGGGCAAACTGCAAAATCAGCGGCTGCTGAGACACGCCCAGACCAACCGCCAGCGACAGCGCGATAATCAGAATCGCCCGACGGTTCAGCGGCTCACGAGAAACGATACGCACACCGGAGGCGGCGATGGTGCCAAACATTACAAGCGTTGCGCCGCCCAGAACCGGTTCTGGAATGTGTTGTACAAAACCGCTCACTGCCGGGAACAGACCCAGCACGATCAACATCAGCGCGACGACAAAACCGACATAGCGGCTGGCAACACCAGTCAACTGGATCACTCCGTTGTTTTGCCCGAAGCAGGAGTTCGGGAAGGTGTTAAACACCGCCGAAACAAACGAGTTCAGGCCGTTTGCCAGCACGCCGCCTTTCAGGCGTTTCATGTACAGCGGACCGGACACTGGCTGTTCGGAAACGTCAGAGGTCGCCGTGATATCGCCAATGGTTTCCAGCGAAGTGATCATAAAGACCAGCATCAGCGGCAGCAGCAGACTCCATTCAATGCCAAGACCGTAATAGAGCGGCGTTGGCACCATAATCAGTTCTTGCGTCATCGGTTCGTTGCTTTCTGGCAACATGCCCATAAACCACGCCAGCGCATATCCGGCCGCCATCGCAATCACCAGTGAGGCCACGCGTAAGTAAGGGTTACGTTGACGGTTAAGCAGGATAATTAAGGCTAAGACCACGCCTGCCAGCAGCAGATTTTTCGGTGCGCCGAAGGTGTTATCGCTCATGGCTGCGTAACCGCCGCCAATGGACGTTAACCCAACCTGAATTAGCGACAGGCCGATAATCATCACCACAACGCCAGAAACCAGCGGCGTAATAATGCGGCGCGCCAGATGCAGAACGCGGGAGAGCACCATCTCGGTGCAACTTGCCAGCATCAACGTGCCGAACAAAGCCGCCATCATGGTAGGAACATCAGCACCACCGGTTTTCAGCGCGGTACCGCCCATAATCAGCGGGGCAACAAAGTTGAAGCTGGTGCCCTGAATAGACAACAGCCCGGAGCCAACCGGACCCCAGGCCTTAATTTGAATAATCGATGCCACACCGGAGGCAAACAGCGACATACTAATAATGTGTTGCGTGTCTTGTGCCGGTAAACCCAGCGCCTGGCAGATTAATAGCGCTGGCGTGATCACCGCAACGAACATCGCCAGCAGATGCTGACAGGCGGCAAACAGGGTTTGAGGAAGCGGCGGACGATCTTCAAGACGGTAAATCAGTTCGCTGTTTTGAGTCTGCGCAACCGGTTGCGCATTTTCTGACTCGAGGGTGGAAACAGACATCGAAAACAATCCCGTGGTAGCAAAGCGGGCATTTTAGCTGACCGAAAGAGAAAAGCAAACGTTTGCCACATCCTCATCTAAATATTTAAATGAGATAAATGCACTTTTTTATATAACTTTTGGTATTTTTCTGCTTAAAATCCATGCCATTTGTTCATTAACAGCTGAGAATTTGACCCAGGAAAGCATAACTCGATACCCGTCATAGTTCATGAAGTTGCCACTGCGCGATGAAGTATGACGAGTATGAAAGAGTGATGCGGATACAAAGGAGTAACTATGTTTCATCTCGATACTTTAGCAACGCTTGTTGCCGCAACGCTGACGTTGCTGCTCGGGCGTAAGTTGGTCCATTCCGTCTCCTTTTTGAAGAAATACACCATACCGGAACCTGTTGCGGGTGGTTTGTTGGTGGCGCTGGCGCTACTAGTACTGAAAAAAAGCATGGGCTGGGAAGTCAACTTTGATATGTCCCTGCGCGATCCGTTAATGCTGGCTTTCTTCGCCACCATTGGCCTGAACGCCAACATTGCCAGTTTGCGTGCCGGTGGGCGTGTGGTTGGCATCTTCTTGATTGTGGTTGTTGGTCTGTTGGTGATGCAAAATGCCATTGGCATTGGTATGGCTAGCCTGTTAGGGCTTGATCCGCTGATGGGGCTGTTGGCCGGTTCTATTACGCTTTCCGGCGGTCACGGTACGGGCGCTGCGTGGAGTAAATTGTTCATTGAACGTTATGGCTTCACCAATGCGACGGAAGTGGCGATGGCCTGTGCAACGTTCGGTCTGGTGCTGGGCGGCTTGATTGGCGGTCCGGTGGCGCGCTATCTGGTGAAACACTCCACCACGCCGAACGGTATTCCGGATGACCAGGAAGTCCCGACGGCGTTTGAAAAGCCGGATGTGGGCCGCATGATCACCTCGCTGGTGCTGATTGAAACTATCGCGCTGATTGCTATCTGCCTGACGGTGGGGAAAATTGTTGCGCAACTTTTGGCTGGCACTGCTTTTGAACTGCCGACCTTCGTCTGTGTCCTGTTTGTTGGCGTGATTCTGAGCAACGGTCTGTCAATGATGGGCTTTTACCGCGTCTTTGAGCGTGCGGTATCCGTGCTGGGTAACGTAAGCCTGTCGTTGTTCCTGGCGATGGCGCTGATGGGGCTGAAACTGTGGGAGCTGGCTTCGCTGGCGCTGCCGATGCTGGCGATTCTGGTGGTACAGACCATCTTCATGGCGTTGTATGCCATCTTCGTTACCTGGCGCATGATGGGCAAAAACTACGATGCGGCAGTGCTGGCTGCGGGTCACTGTGGTTTTGGCCTCGGTGCAACGCCAACGGCAATCGCCAACATGCAGGCGATCACTGAACGCTTTGGCCCGTCGCACATGGCGTTTTTGGTGGTGCCGATGGTCGGTGCGTTCTTTATCGATATCGTCAATGCGCTGGTGATTAAGCTGTATTTAATGTTGCCGATTTTTGCCGGTTAAAAATGAAAAAGCGTCGGAAGGAACCGGAAACGCTACGTGAACACTGTCGCCATATTTTTGGTGATGAGCCGCCAGTGCTCTGTGTATGGGAAACGGAATTTGATTACGCAGATGCCGAACTCAAGGCGCTGGCGGCTAAAGAGTGGCAGCAGATCAGCGAATGGGATTTGAGTGCTTACTATGTACTCAATCTCGTTTATAACGAACCGATGCAAATAGAGTTGTTTCGCTATCTGTTTCCGCTCTGCCTGGCGCAATGGCATGAAACCGTTTTAGCTGGCGGTTATGGTGATCACTTCGAAGAATCCTTAATGAAGGCATTGTGTCGGCCCTATCTCTGGCAGGAGATGATGAATGCTTCCCAACGCCAGCAGGTACGGCAATTTTTACTGGACACCGCGTTGCAGCGTATGGATAACGAGCGTGGTTTCAATAACGTTCTTTGCTGGCTGGCGGTGTTCAATACTCTGGGTGGGGCCGCGCCGTTAATTCGTTCTCTCTGGTCGCGCTGGTGGGCGCTGGATACGCCAGGAAAAGCGGTGTGTGCTATTCAGTATGCCGCGCATCTAATTTATCCCATAGAAGCCAATCCGTTATGGTCGCAAGAATGGATAGGCTGGGGGCATCCATTAGGCCATAAAGATGGCTGGTCCTCTGATAATCGCGCTTTTCTTCGCCAAATGTTAACACCTGAAATGATTGTGGCTGGCGTACAGGCAGCGGCTGAAATTCTGCGTGGTGAACCGGAAGGCGCAATGGCGGCGCGAATTGCACAGGATGCGTATGAGGCAATGGATATCCTCACTATCCAGATTGAAGATTTACTGCGTGACTTGTCTTGTGATGAGTCTGGTCATGCGTTGGAGTAACGTTCCGTCTCCGGCATCCAGCGTTCTATCAGGGCTTTTGCTTGTTGTGGGTAACGTTCGTGAATATGTCGCGCCAGGCGCTGAACTTCCGGGATCATCGCCTGATCGCGCAGTAAATCCGCCACTTTAAACTCAGCATTACCCGTCTGACGCGTACCTAACAGTTCACCCGGTCCGCGAATCTCTAAGTCTTTCTGTGCAATCACAAAACCGTCGTTGCTGTCGCGCAGCACTTGCAGCCGAATTTGCGCGGTTTTGGAGAGCGGCGTTTTGTAGAGCAGCACGCAGTGAGAAGCCACCGCACCACGACCTACACGCCCGCGAAGCTGGTGTAACTGCGCCAGACCCAGACGCTCCGGGTTTTCGATAATCATCAGACTGGCGTTAGGCACATCAACGCCGACTTCAATAACGGTTGTGGCAACCAGCAGGTGTAGCTCACCTTGTTTAAACGACGCCATCACCGCCTGTTTCTCGGCAGGTTTCATCCGCCCGTGTACCAGGCCAACGTTCAACTCTGGTAGCGCCAGTTTCAACTCTTCCCAGGTAGCTTCCGCCGCCTGCGCTTCCAGCAATTCCGACTCTTCAATCAACGTACAAACCCAGTACGCCTGACGACCTTCAGTTATGCAGGCGTGGCGCACGCGGTCAATGATGTCGGTACGGCGGGTATCAGGAATAGCGACCGTAGTCACTGGCGTGCGGCCTGGCGGCAGCTCATCTATCACCGAGGTATCGAGATCGGCATACGCCGTCATTGCCAGCGTGCGGGGGATCGGCGTGGCGGTCATGATCAACTGATGCGGATGGAAGCCTTGCTGCTGGCCTTTCTCCCATAACGCCAGACGCTGATGCACGCCAAAGCGATGTTGTTCGTCGATAATCACCAGCGCCAGACCGTTAAACTGCACCTGTTCCTGGAAGATGGCGTGCGTACCAACAATCATCTGCACCTGACCGCTGGCGATGGCTTCCTGCTGAGACAGTCGCGCTTTGCCTTTCTGCTTACCGGCGAGCCAGCCCACTTCGATACCGAGCGGTTCAAACCAGTTGCGGAAGTTATTGGCGTGCTGTTCGGCGAGTAATTCGGTTGGTGCCATCAATGCCACCTGTTTGCCGTGGGCAATCGCACGCAGCGCGGCGAGGGCGGCGACCAGCGTTTTACCGGAACCTACATCGCCCTGTACCAGGCGCATCATCGGCACATCCAGCGCCATATCGCGCTCGATCTCCGCCACTACGCGTGCCTGTGCGCCCGTTGGCTTGAACGGTAAGGCTGCGAGGAGTTTATTTTTCAGCGCATCATTGGCGCTCAGCGGCTGGGCATGAAAACGCTGTGCTCCGGCACGTAAGGCTAACATGCTGAGGTTGTGCGCCAGCAGTTCTTCCAGAATCAGACGACGTTGCGCCGGATGCTGCCCGGTTTCCAGATCGCTAAGCTGTAGCGTCGGTGGCGGGCGGTGCAAAGTGCGCAACGCTTCCGGTAGCGTCATCATTCCTTGTGACAGTTCCGGCGGCAGGAGTTCTTCAATGGCGCAGGTGTCGAGCAGATCCAGCGCCTGGTCGGTTAATTTACGCAGCGTGGCCTGCTTTACGCCTTCCGTTGTTGGATAAACCGGCGTGAGCGTTTCCTGTAATTCTGGCGTGCTGAGATCGCCCTGCACGCGGTATTCCGGGTGGATCATCTCCGGACCATATTTACCGCGCTTTGCTTCGCCATAAGCCAGTACACGGCGGCCCGTCGCCAGGCTATTTTTCATTGCCGCGCTGAAATTGAAAAAGCGCATGGTGAGGATGCCGGAACCGTCGCTGATCTGGCAGGTCATCATCCGCCGACCGCCGAAGGAGATATTGCAGTTCAGCACTTCGCCTTCCACCGTGGCATAAACGCCCGGCAGTAGTTCTCCGATGGGGTAGAGATGGGTGCGATCTTCGTAGCGCAGGGGAAGGTGTAAGAGTAGATCCTGCACGGTATGCAGGTTGATTTTCGCCAGTTTGTTACTAAGTGCTGCGCCAACGCCCGTTAGGGAACTGAGTGGGACAGCATCTAACAGGCGACCTTTCATGGCACTTACCCTGCAGCCTGCATAGTAGCCCACCAGTCGGCATCAGCTTCGATCTCGCCTTGCTGATTGACGTGGGGATAAGGCAGGCCTTTGCGTTTTGCGACTTTCGCCAGCACCGGATAGCCGCCTTCAAACAACAGGCGTTGTTGCTCTGCTTCCGGCAACATGCTGTTTTCACGCAGGTACATGCCTGCATTTTGCCGCTGACGCTGGGCTTCGTAAAGAATGAGGGCTGAGGCAACGGAAACATTCAGCGACTGCACCATGCCGATCATCGGAATGATGATGTCCTGATCCGCCAGGGCCAATGCTTCCTGCGTGATGCCCGTTTTCTCCTGTCCCATCAAAATGCAGGTCGGGCGAGTGTAATCAATTTCGCGGAAATCGACAGCGTTATCAGAAAGATGGGTTGCCAGAATCTGCATGCCCCGGCCTTTGAGATGAGCGACGGCATCGCCAATGGTGCGGTGTGTTTTCACCTGTACCCAGCTGTTACTACCCGCCGCTGCCGAAGCCATGGTGCGCATGCGGCTACCAGGCCAGACGGCGTGAACTTCATGTACGCCAACGGCATCTGCGGTACGAATAATCGCAGAAACGTTATGAGGTTTGTGGACCTGCTCCATGCAGACGGTCAGATCAGGCTGCCGCCTGGCGAGCATTTCGCAGATGCGTGCATAACGTGTTGGGTTCATAAAACATTAATTTCGGTTTCGGGTGACTTTAATCACGTCTGGCATCACGCGGATTTTGCGCATGATATTCGCCAGATGCACACGGTCACGGGCGGTCAGACGAATAAAGGCGCTGTAGACGCGACCATCTTTCTCTTCCGTATTCAAACTTTGAATATTCGAAGTCGTGGTGTTAATTGCCGCCGTCAGGTTTGCCAGCGCGCCCTGATGATTGAACATCTCCACCTTGATTTCGGTGATGAACTCCTGCGCCGTCTCTTTATCCCATTCCACAGCCATAAACTTCTCTGGCTCTTTCTGGTAGCCACGGATGTTACGGCAGGATTCATGGTGGATCACCAGACCTTTACCGGGGCTGACGTGGGCGATAATCGGGTCGCCAGGAATAGGGCGGCAGCATTTCGCAAAGGTGATCAGCACGCCATCGGCACCTTTAATGGGCAGATGTCCGTGGCTTTGGGTTGCCGGTGGAATGGAGGCGTCCCCATGTTGCAGATTTTTCGCGACCACCACGCTCATTGCGTTACCAAGTCCGATTTCTGCCAGCAGATCGTCAAGCGTTGCCAGCTTCATGCGATCCAGCTCGCGCTGAATATTTTCCTGCGGGATTTCATTGAGCTTACGGCTACCACCCAAAGCATGGTTGAGCAGACGACGGCCCAGGCTTACAGAATCATCACGCTTGAGGTTTTTCAGCAACTGACGAATTTTGGCGCGCGCTTTCGAGCTAACGACAAAGTTCAGCCAAGCGGCATTCGGGCGAGCGCCCGGAGCGGTAATGATTTCAACGGTCTGACCGCTAGTAAGCGGCTGCGACAGCGGGTAAGGCTGGCGGTCGACGCGTGCGCCCACGCAGGCATGGCCGATATCGGTATGCACTGCATAAGCGAAGTCGACGGGCGTTGCACCGGCAGGCAGCTCGACAATGCGCCCTTCCGGTGTGAAAACGTAAATCTCATCCGGGAAGAGATCGGATTTAACGCTCTCGATAAATTCAAACGAACTACCGGCGCTCTGTTGCAGCTCCAGCAGGCTTTGCATCCAGCGCTGGGCGCGGATTTGCGCGGTGGTGCTGGTTTCGCCGTGCTCTTTATAAGCCCAGTGCGCGGCAACACCCATCTCCGCCATCTGATCCATATCTTCGGTACGGATCTGGACCTCAACCGGCACACCGTGCGGGCCGATCATCGAGGTGTGCAAAGACTGATAGCCGTTCGCTTTTGGAATGGCGATGTAGTCTTTCACGCGACCCGGACGCGGCTTGTACAGGCTATGCATTTGCCCGAGCACGCGATAACAGGTGTCAGAATCATTGACGATCACGCGGAAAGCGTAGATGTCCATGATTGAGTGAAAACGCTGCTCTTTGAGCACCATTTTGCAGTAAATCGAATAAAGATGCTTTTCGCGACCACTGACGCGGCACGGTATTCCCGCTTCCTGCAAACGCCCTTCGATTTCAGAAAGAATCTTCTGGATCATCTCTTTACGGTTGCCGCGCGCGGCTTTCACCACTTCTTTGATTACGCGATAACGGTTGGGATACAGCGCCTCAAAACCCAGCTCTTCGAGTTCAGTTTTAATGTGGTGGATACCTAAACGGTGCGCCAGCGGGCTGTAAATTTCGAGAGTTTCACGGGCGATGCGGCGACGTTTGTCCGGGCGAAGTGAGCCCAGCGTGCGCATGTTGTGGGTACGGTCGGCAAGTTTGATGAGGATGACGCGGATATCCTGCACCATTGCCATAATCATCTTGCGAAAGTTTTCGGCCTGCGCCTCTTTCTTATCGCGGAACTTGAGTTTATCAAGTTTCGACACCCCCTCTACCAGCTCGGCGACGCTTTTACCAAAAAGCTGTTCCATGTCCTGGTAGGTGGCGGGAGTATCTTCAATCACGTCATGCAGCAGCGCCGCCATCAGCGTTTCATAGTCGAGTTTCATCTCGGCCAGAATGCAGGCAACCGCTACCGGGTGCGTGATATAGGGTTCACCGCTTGAACGTGTTTGCCCCTCGTGAGCATCACGTGCAACGAGATACGCCTGCCGCAGACGCTTGATTTGGTCTTCCGGCAGGTAGGTTTGAATCAGTTGATTCAGGCTTTCAAACAGATACAAGGGCGACCCGCTTTGTGATTAACGACGACCTTCAGCAATAGCGGTAACGGCTTGTAATTCAGCGGCTTCCTGCTCTTGCTGTTCCTGGCGTTCGCGAACGTCGAGGATCTGGTTGTTGATCAGACCTTCTTCGATTTCGCGCAGCGCGATTACAGTGGTTTTATCGTTTTCTTCCGGTACCAGCGGATCCTTTCCGCCTACCTGCATCTGACGAGCGCGACGCGCGGCGACCAGTACCAGGTCAAAACGGTTACCAATTTTCTCTACAGCGTCCTGAACAGTTACGCGTGCCATACTTAAAAAGCTCCACAGGTGAAGAAATGACTGGGCATGATACTGAAATCAGGTTCAGTCTGCCAACAATTTGCTGATTAAAGCGTCATGACGCTGCTTTTGGCGGCTCATGCGCAGACGTTCGGCGCGAATAATGGTCTTCAAATCGGTCAACGCGGTATCGAAGTCATCATTCACAATCAGGTAATCATATTCGGCGTAATGGCTCATTTCTGCAACAGCTTGCGCCATACGCTTTGCAATGACCTCTTCGCTGTCCTGACCGCGACCGCGTAGACGGCGGTCCAGTTCAATTTTGGACGGCGGTAAAATAAAGATACTCCGCGCGTGCGGCATTTTCTGGCGAATTTGCTGCGCGCCCTGCCAGTCGATATCGAGAAAAACATCGACACCGGTCGCCAGTACTTGCTCAATGGCCTCACGCGAAGTGCCATAGTAATTACCAAAAACTTCTGCGTGTTCGAGGAACGCATCTCTGCTAATCATTTCTTTAAATTCATCATGATTAACAAAGAAATAATGTTCACCGTGGACTTCACCAGGACGCGGTTGGCGTGTGGTGTGTGAAACAGAAACCTGGGTGTCATACAACGGTTGGGTTTTTAATAAAGCCTGAATCAGGCTGGATTTACCCGCGCCACTGGGGGCAGAAACAATATAAAGCGTGCCTTGAGCCATGAGTATCTTTCGTATGTGATTAGCGAAATAAAGCCTACATACGAGCTTATTATACACGGCGCGGCCATGTGACGTAGCCCTTGCTCACACTTTTTGCGCAAAGTTGTTGCGTTTTGCGTAGCTGTTTCCGCATTTGCCTGTGATTTACTGCAATAAAGACGATTCTCAGGAAGCGTCCTCGCAGACTCCGTTTTTGCCACTCGGCTTTGCCTTCACCACGTTGTATATCTGCCAGCCTGACTACAGCGGAGGTGAAGATGAAAGTATGGATGGCGATATTAATAAGTATCTTGTGCTGGCAATCATCTGTGTGGGCGGTCTGTCCGGCCTGGTCGCCAGCCAGAGCACAGGAAGAAATTTTCCGCCTGCAACAGCAAATAAAACAGTGGGACGATGACTACTGGAAGGAAGGAAAAAGTGAGGTGGAAGACGGTGTTTACGATCAGTTAAGCGCCCGTCTTACGCAGTGGCAACGCTGCTTTGTGAGCGAGCCCCGCGACGTGATGATGCCGCCTTTAAATGGTGCGGTTATGCATCCGGTTGCCCATACGGGTGTACGCAAAATGGCGGATAAAAACGCATTAAGTCTGTGGATGCGAGAACGTAGCGATCTTTGGGTGCAGCCAAAAGTTGATGGCGTTGCGGTAACCCTGGTTTATCGGGACGGGAAACTGAACAAAGCAATCAGTCGCGGTAATGGCCTGAAAGGCGAGGACTGGACGCAGAAAGTTAGCTTAATTTCCGCTGTGCCGCAAACCGTTAGCGGGCCTTTAGCCAACAGTACGCTTCAGGGGGAAATATTTCTCCAGCGCGAGGGGCATATCCAACAACAAATGGGGGGAATAAATGCCCGCGCAAAAGTTGCTGGCCTGATGATGCGCCAGGACGATAGCGACACGCTGAATTCTCTGGGCGTTTTTGTCTGGGCATGGCCGGATGGACCGCAGTTAATGACCGATCGTTTAAAGGAGCTGGCTACCGCAGGTTTTACTCTAACGCAGAGGTATACCCGTGCGGTTAAAAATGCTGATGAGGTTGCGCGCGTACGCAATGAGTGGTGGAAAGCGAAATTACCCTTCGTCACCGATGGCGTGGTTGTGCGAGGGGCGAAAGAACCCGAATCCCGCCATTGGCTACCAGGCCAGGCAGAATGGCTGGTGGCCTGGAAATATCAACCTGTAGCTCAGGTTGCCGAAGTGAAGGCGATTCAGTTTGCGGTGGGTAAGAGCGGTAAAATATCGGTGGTTGCGTCACTCGCACCTGTCATGCTGGATGATAAAAAAGTCCAGCGGGTGAATATTGGTTCCGTCAGGCGCTGGGAGGAGTGGGATATTGCGCCTGGTGATCAGATCCTCGTCAGCCTTGCCGGTCAGGGTATTCCTCGCATTGATGATGTGGTCTGGCGCGGTGCAGAACGTACAAAACCGACACCACCAGAAAACCGCTTTAACTCGTTGACCTGCTACTTTGCTTCTGATGTTTGTCAGGAACAGTTCATTTCACGCTTAGTCTGGCTGGGGTCAAAACAGGTTCTGGGGCTGGATGGCATTGGTGAGGCCGGCTGGCGCGCGCTGCATCAGACTCATCGCTTTGAGCATATCTTTTCCTGGCTTTTATTAACGCCAGAGCAATTACAGAACACGCCGGGGATCGCGAAAAGTAAAAGTGCGCAGCTATGGCATCAGTTTAATCTGGCTCGTAAGCAGCCTTTTACTCGCTGGGTGATGGCAATGGGAATACCGCTAACCCGGGCGGCGCTTAATGCCAGTGATGAACGGTCCTGGTCGCAACTTTTATTTAGCACGGAGCAGTTCTGGCAGCAGCTGCCGGGGACTGGATCGGGGCGCGCCAGACAGGTTATTGAATGGAAGGAAAATGCGCAAATCAAGAAGCTGGGCAGTTGGCTGGCTGCCCAGCAGATCACAGGTTTTGAACCTTAGTGTCCTTCGTGGCTGTAGTAAAAGACCGGTAATCCCAGCTTAAGGCGTAGCGCCAGTAAGCGGGCAAAAAAGCCGAATACCAGGGTGGAGATAATTACCACATCATGGTTAGAAACATAGTGTTGCAGCGCGATGTACAGCACGGCGGAGGCAAATGAGACACCGGCATACAACTCTTTCTGGAATACCAGTGGGATACGTTTACAGAACATATCGCGCAAAACGCCGCCAAACACGCCGGTGGTTACCGCCGCGACAACGGCAATAATTGGGCCGTGCCCCATATCCAGTGCAACCTGTGCGCCGATGATAGAAAAGACCACCAGTCCAAGCGCATCGAGCACCAGAAACACTTTGCGCAGGTAAGGCATTACAGGAGCAACGATAGTGGTGAGTACTGCGGCGGTAGCGACGATAATCACATATTCCGGGTGTTTGACCCAGCCGAGCGGATAGTGGCCCAGCAGAATATCGCGCACTGACCCTCCGCCAATTGCGGTGGCGGTCGCAATAATAATTACGCCAAATGTATCCATGCGGCGTCGCCCGGCCGCCAGAGCCCCCGTCATGGCTTCGGCAGTAATGCCAACCAAATACAAAATGTGTAACAGCATGGTTCTCTCCCTAAAAATCTGTCTGGCAGGGTAGCGATTTGTGCGTATTGTCACGATTGAGATTTTTTAAGGTGAGAGGAAATTGATAACTTGTAGTTATGTGAAATCGCTATTTTCTGTAGCGTAGATGCATTCTTCTGACTTCTTGTCTGAGAAAATGCATAAGAAAAAATAGGTTAAAATTGAGGGGTGGAAAAGAAAGGTGCAATGTTTAGCCATTGTGTTCACCGCACCTGGACTTTGGCTTACGCATCGGGTATCTCAATCAACAAAAAGAGTTTTTAGTTTCTGCTATTTCTTCTCTGTAATTTTTACACTGTTTTCCAACTGCTTGATGCTGACCTGCGGGGTCGGCAACTCCTCAGGCATGGTTCCGCCAAGTTCCTGAATGGTTTGCCTCACCTTGCTACCCACGTCAAAGTGTGTGGTATTAGCTTGCTGTTTTGAATTCACGCCATCCCGCTTGAGTTTTTCTTCTGTTTGGGTAGCTCGAAAGAGATTAGCCGCCAGTTCTGTTGAACCCATATGATCCAGGATCTTCTGACTCTTTTTCAGCCCCTTCAGTTGGTGGATGGCTTTCTGATCTAATCCACCATACAGCCCCTGGTAACCATGATTCTGAAATATGGCGAAATCAGTAGCTGTCGCTACCCCAGCTTGCTGTGCTGCCTCAACCAATTGTTTGTTATGTTCTTTCAACTCATTTCTCAGAAACAGACGCTTTTCGTCTTCACGAAGTTGCTTAAATGCTTCATCGTCAGCAAGCTCCTGCCGTCGGGTCTGGATAGCAAAATAAGTCTGCCCTGCCGCAATGACCGGTTTCGCAGGGTCGCCGTTTTGTACTACCAGGTAACAGGCATAGCGGGAGAGATGAACATCTTCAAGTTCTCGTTGAGCCCCTGAACCTAATACAACCATTTTGGTGGTTTCAACGAAATGGTCAGATGCAGCTTGATTGCTGGCTTCGCACGCTTGAGTCGCGCGGGCCAGTACCTTTTGAAAATTGCGCCAGTCCCGATAATCCAGTAACGGTGCCAATTCTCTAGCTGACCAAAATTCTTGCCCTTCAGTGCCATAATGCCGTATTTCTTCAAAAGGTTGATGATGTTCGTTCATTGCCCACTCCATGTGATATCGATTGCAAAGAAAGTAAATCTGTAACTGTATTTATATACAGTTGTGAGTATCTCACGTTCTCAGTGTGCTGGGCAAAAAAACATCGCAAAATCTGGAGCAGGCACGCAAAACAGAATTGAAGTTGCGGGGAAGAAAAATGCCGCTCTGTTTGAGTGGGCGGCATTTGTGAAGGCTGAAAAGTAAGAATTAGTGTTACGAGTTACTCAATATTGAATCTGAATGTTTAGTATGTGCGTTAATTGCTTTTATTATGCGGTTCTTTGGGTTGGGTTAATTTGTATATGTACACGCGTATGTACACATTTTTCGTGAGTGCTCAATAAAACGGGATACGAAAGCCGTTTTTATGTGGCTTTAAAGTGGGTTTAGAAATGGCGCAATTGTGCTTTTGGCGTGCTGGTGGCGGGGGTCGAACCCGCATACATGATCAGCCTGTACAGGCTGGCACCGACTCTACCCGTTGAGCGTACACCAGCAAAAAAGCGATGAGGTTGTTGGCTGCTGGTGGTGGGGGTCGAACCCACATAAACATATGGCCCGTTAGGGTTTATGCCGCTTTACCGATTAAGAGTACACCATACAGCCAGGCAAAATAGTAATTATGCGTTATGCGCGGGTAAAGTCCGTTTTGTCTGGTAGCACCAGATGAACGGGTATCATTATTTCACCTGATTTCACGTGATTTCGCTTAATTTCACAAAAATCACCGTCTTTCACCTTCTTTCACAAAAAACAAATTATCATTAAAGCGCCTTTCGCTCTCTGATGCGTTTTGGTGTTTTGTGGTGTCTGTGATGCCCTGAAAGGGGATTTTTGCGATAGCGGCGCAAATATAACGGTTGCTGCTGGTATCTGTGGTTAGTCTTGCGTGATTTTATTGGCGTGCTTCTTTCTAAGCCGCCGAATGATATCGTAAATATGGGTCTCGGATATCGCGTACTCTTTACGTAATGCCTGCAATTTTTCGCCGTTATCCCACCTGTAGTAAATCTCGTATTCGCGCAATGCTGCGAAAAGTGATCTGCCTGTTGGAAGGTAAAGACTCCGCCCACCAGCATAGAAGGCGATTGCAGCAACAACCCGCTTTGCGATTCTGAAAGCGTCTGCCTCCTCCATGCCATTACGGGTAAGTTCTGCCACTGAATGCGACACGATATCAGCAAGCGAATCACACCATGCATCACCTGGTTTATCTCCGCCGTCTATGTCATTCATGAATTTAAGCCGCTCGATGTCTTTTGGTACGTGATGGGTTTGCTCGTTCATCCGGTAGCCTCTTGTGTTGGTGTATCTGGTCCTACCAGTTTAATTTAACGTCGCGATAAAACGATATACACGCACACATATCAGAAAGGCTAACCGACTGTTCCGGCTCTGTGCTTATTTCTGGTAGCTACGCCAGATTTTTTACATCTCCCTCCTATCCCCATTTCTGCGTAAGTGCGGTTTACTGCTTTCCTCAGGTCTGCGTAGTTCTCCTCTGGCGGCTCCGGTGGCCTCTGTGCCTTCCCGTAACACTCTGCCCTGCGCATTGCCACCCGTTCGCGTTCCCTGTCAGTCTCCACCAGCATCATCACTTCGGCCCATCGCGCCGCCGCTCTCCGGTAAAAGCCTTTCGACTCCAGTTCTTCCGCTATGCGGTCATGTACCATCGTTCACCCCCTCAGAACGGAATATTGTCACCGCAGGGGTCATAACTTCCCGCTGGTGGCTGATTGCTCTGTGTGCCTGTGGTACTGCGTCTGCTCCCGCCTGGACGCGTCGCCCGTGCACTGATTATGCTGTCCGCTATGACCTGATAACCCTGCCGCGTTTCCCCGTTCTGTCCGGTCCACTGGCTTACCTGCATCGTGCCGGATACGCTGATTACGTTGCCTTTCTCATATCCTGCCAGTCGGTCGGCCTGTCTGAAAAACACGCTTTCTTAAACAATGCCTAAAAGCCGATTTTATGGTGCTTTGAAACGGTTTTTAAAATGGCGCTCGTGGTGTACTCTCTGGCATTCAATGGCGCTCTGTGATGTGGCTGGTGGTATGTGGCCGCCATGCATAATGGGGCTGATTTTGTTCATGGCCCGGCAATGGGTGAGCATTTTTTACCATATTCAGGGTAACAATGGGCGAAAAAGTTCATTTCTGGCATGGCCTGAAATTCCATGCAGCCCGCGCCGCGTGTGCTCTTGCCGGGGAAAACGTCGCGGAATAATGACCGCACCCCACCTTATGGCGGTGCAGTCCCACGAAATCCCGGTTATTTCCGTTTATTCCCGGATTAATCCCGCCTTTTCCCGCATTCTCCCGGCTGTTCCCGGAATTAATCGCCGGGGTGTGGTGGTTATCTGGTGTGGTCGTAGTTCTGCCGTAGTCGTTCACCCTCAGCGCAATGACGCGGTTTTTTAACGCCGCTGGTAGCACAATGCGGGCAGGTCATGACGTGGCTGATATACGCATCACGGGCAGCCAGCCACGCCGCAGACGGGGCGCACATATCCGCCAGCGTCTGGCCGTTGCTGGTGGTGTTGTCTTCCGGCCATGTTTCGGACTGGTGCGCTTCCTGTAAATCCGGTGCAGGTAATGCCCGGATAAACTCACACAATGCATCCGGCAGGCTGAATAACTTATGCATAAATCTGATGTTCTGAATCGCTGAAAACGTGCGTTTTATGGTGTTTTTTCGTGATTTCTGCGTGTTCTGATGTGCTCATTTCGCTGTATCCCTTGTGTGGCGCGGGCTGCGCGTGTGTTTCGGTGTTCTTTTTTGCCGCCAGAAAACGGTAATCAGGCATATAAACACGGCTGTAAGCCGCGCCGCGTCTGGCTTCGCGTGATTTTGTGCGCTAAAAAGTGCATTTTTGCCCTTAAAAAGCGTTATTCGTGATTCACTGGTAAATGCTCCACATGCCGCGCCATTGCTGGGCTTTTCGCTATTCTGTGTGGTTTTGCTGTTTAACCCGTTTTGCACACTGAAATTGCCTTGCATCCAGCGCCACGTAAGGGATTTCCGGGTTTTTATGGTGCGTTTTTTGCCGTGCGTAATATTGTGCAAGTTGGTGGGACTGGTGGGAACTGTGGGAACCGCCTAGAACCACGCGGCTTTCAGTGGTTCCCACCAGTTCCCACGGTGGCTTTTTGTGGGAACCGTGGCGGTTATTTTTTGTTCTCTGTGGTTCCCACCAGTTCCCGCAGAGTTCCCACTCAAAAACGAACAATAATCATACTGGTGATTTTATTATTTACTGATTTATATATGTTTTATTTTTACGGTTCCCACAGTTCCCACCAGTCCCACCACTTTTTCAGTTTTTAAAAACGCAATTTTTGTTAATTATTCATCAATTGCGAATAACAATGCATTCTGGTCGATGGCGTAAACGCGGTGTTTTTCCCCGTTAACGGAAACGCGTTTTGTGTATCGGCGTTTCCCGTCCGTGTCGCGGTCAACAATCGCGCCAGCATCATCAAGACTGGCCGCTATGCGTTTCAGGTCGTAGCCGCTGGCCGCCTCACATAGTGCTTCCGGTAAAAACCAGTAAACCCGGTCGCCGTTGCTCCCCGGTCGCCACCATCCGGCGCGGTTGCTTACTGGTTCGCTGTATGTGTTGCCCCCTTCAAAGCGTGAGGCATGGCGGGCGATAAACCCGGCGACGGCCCGGAGTATTTTCACGTCCTCCGATTGCCCCCGGCCACGATAGTCCGACCACGCAGCAAACATCGCTTTCACCGCCTCCAGTGCTTCGCCCTGTTTCCACGGCAGAATCCCGGCAGTTATCGCCATTTCACCGGCCAGTGCGCACAGTGTGAAACGCGCGGCGGCGCGCGCCTCCTGCCCGGTGCTTACGGGGAATTGTTCGCGCAGTATGGCGTACATATCCGCCAGCGTCTGGCCGTTGCTGTCGGTGCTGGTGGTGTCACTTTCATTGCGGGAAATCAGCCAGCGCACAAACTCCGGCCCGGCGTGGCCGTAATGGGTGGCCGCATTACCGCGCAGCGTTTCGGCAAATTTACGGCCTGCTCCACGGCGTTCTGTGTCGTTGTCGGGGTTGTGGGGTAGTGCCATTCCGTGGAGGCAGTCAAACGCCCCGTAAAGCCGCTGTGCCGGAATATCCAGTAACCGCATTTCCTGCCCGGCCTTGATGCGCTGACCACCGCTTTCCATGTGTTTACCCACGGTCATTTCCCCTGTGGAAATAATCATGGTGCGCCATGTGTTGACCGGGCGGGCCATGCCGGACACCTTGCCACGCTGGCGGCCTGTTCCGTTGCCAAGCTGATAAATCAGCCCGCCAATATCTCTGGCCGGGGCTTCGCCAATTTCATCCAGTATCAGCGCGGTATCGTTCCGCATGGTCGCCAGCCCTTCAAGCCCGGTGCTGGTGGCGTTCCAGTTGCGTTTAAAGTTGCGGGGTTCTCCCCATACGCTACAGGCCACCAGCGCCCCCACGCTTTTCCCGCTGGAACTGTCGCCCATGAAATGAAATCCGCCGCTGTCCACATCAAGCAGCCACAGCAACGGCCCGGCGAGTGATGCACACACTGCCAGCATGGCTACCGGGTTTCCCCGGCATAATGCGGCCACGTTGTCGCGCCAGCCCTCCGGCGTTCCTGCGGTGGCGTACTCCTGTGAGCCTGCTTCTGTTGACTGAAACACCACATCACCATCACCGATAACCCCGCCCGGCATGACAAACAGGGTCGGGGAGTGCCACCCGGTGGCCGTAGCCGCGAGCGCCCGTCGTTTTGGTGCTGACTCCATGATGTATTCGGTCAGTGCCTGCCGTTGTTTGTAGGGAATGGTAACGCCCATGCGCAGCAGCTCCTGTCGGAGTTCTCCGCCGTCTCCGGCGAGCATTTCCATCGGTGCGGCCCATTCCCGCCACTGGCCTGACGGCGTGAGAAAACGGAGTAATCGCCCGTAGTTTTCGTCTTTGCTGTCGCTGGTCATGGCGATAACCTCCAGCGGGGAACAGATAAACGTGTCCGTGTTGGTTGAGTCGCGCACGCCGTGCCAGTAAAGGCCGGGTTTCAGTATCTGGCCGCCGTCCACCTGTACATGCTGCGAATAAGTGGCGTAGCCCGGACGTGCCGGGCTGACTTTGGGGTGTTTCTTGCGTGGTGGTTTTCGCTTCCCGGATGTGACCGGGGTTTTAGTGGTTGTCCGGGTCATGCTCCATTTCCCATAGCATCAAATCGTTAAAGTCGGAAAGGTCTGGTGATGCACCGGGCGGCCATTCCGGGAATGTGACGTAACATCCGGCCAGCAATGCGGCTTCGTTGGCTGTTCTGGAACCGGGGTTGCCTTTTGATGCCCGGTCATCATCCCCGGCGATAACGAGAGATATGCGCGAGCCGTATCGTTCACGCAGCGCCATAGCCACATGTTTAAGGTTTCCCGCATTCATGGCACACACCACGGCCATGACGTTCCAGTACTGGAGAAGGGCGGCCCCGGTGGCCCACCCCTCACACACGTAAACGTCATGTTCCGGCGCTTCCGGGGCCATCAGGTCAAAGCTCCCCATAACATGGAAAGCCCCCTGCACCTGACCATCACGGAGAAACATTTTTCGACCGTCCGGGCTGATAATCTGCACGTTCACCACTTCGCCGCATACGTTGTACAGCGGGACAAGCAAATCATTACCCGACTGATACAGATTGCCGGGCTGTAGCCGTTTTTTCATGAGATAGGGATGAGAAGGGGTTGCCACCTCCGCCCGGCCAAGCAACTCAAAGGCCCGGCAGGCGGTCAGTTTCTGGCGCTGGTGGCGTTGTTGCTGCTCCCGCTGGCGGAGTCTGCCCGCCTCCTGTTCTGCGGCCTGTACCCGCACCCGTTGCGCCTCCCGTTGTTCGCGGGTCATTACATCAGGTTTGCCCAGTGCGGGCAGGCACAGCCCCAGCCTGTCCGCCACAATACGGGCGGCATCAGTCTGACGCACATTCCACAAATAAGCCCCCAGCGCCACAAGGTCGCCGCCGCTGTCCCCGGTGGCGAAGTCGTGCCAGCATCCGTCCACCAGCGAGACGAAAAAACTGCCCGCGTGACGGTCTGCACGTGTGGGGTTACGGCACACCCATTCAGTGGCCTGCCGTTTACCTTCGGGCAGCCATTCAGGAACAAGGATTTCCGCATGTTGTGCCGCCACTGCGGCAACGCTGCGGATTGCGTTAATCGTGGCTATGTCACGCATGTTGCCCGCCCTCCCTGATTTCCCCGGTGCGGCAGCGCCAGTTATACGCCTCCACAACCTCACTGAATCCGGCCACAAGTTCAGCCGTAACAGCGATGGAATCGCCCAGGCTGCGTAGTTCGCCCATGCTGGGGTCGAGATTGTCGCCCATGCCGGAAAGCAGGCGGCCTGTGCTAATCAGCCCTTCAAGCAGTTTGCGGGCGCAGTAATCCGCATCATCAAACAGGGCGCGGGCTTCCTGTGCGTCTGCGTTTTTGATGGCCGCAACCAGTAGTTCAGGTATCCGGGTGTTATACATATCACACATGGCTTACCTCCCCGGCCTGCTGGTCGTAACACTCCATCAGTTCGGCCATACAGCCAATGAGGGCAGGGGCTGTCTGTAGAAATCCGGCTAATTGGCAGATCTCGTCTCTGGAATAGGTGATGGGGTTTTCGCGTAACTGGCTTCCCTCCAGTGCCTTACCAACAAAGGCAATCCCCGCCAGTAAATTCACTCTGTGCCAGTCGGCATCAACGCGCAGAATCCAGTGGCTTTCTTCGTCCGGCATACTGCTCATGGCGGCTTTCATTGACTCACGCAGACAATCACGCATGGCGCGCCCCCTGACGAATACGGGCGACAAAAATCATATGCGCGTGCGGTAGCTGCGCGCGTGCTTCGCGTTCTGTTGCCGCCGTGACGGTAAAGAGCGAGGTTTGTTTTTCCTGGCACTGCATAAAGCGCCAGACAAAGTAAGGGCGTGCGAATACAGCCATGTGAAAGGCTCCTATGTTTGAGGTAAGGAGTCTCGCTACTACGCTGCTAAACATGGTGGCGAGACGTAACAGGGTTAGCAGACTGGCAAATTGGGAAACCAGCGAGCGCAAAGGCTCCCCCGTTACGCCCCGCCATAATGCGGGTATGGGTAGGTTTACGGACACAAAAAAACCGCATATCGGAATGTAAGCGGCTGTCCGCTATGTTATTCAGGCTGCTAAACCCGGTCACCATGTGGGTGACTCCGGCATCATACAGCCCGAAAGAAGAGGCGATCAACATGTTTTTAAGCATGGCTCACCCCCTGAGCCGGAACGCGGCCAGCAAAAAGCAACACAAAATCACGCGCCAGCATACGGCGGGCGGTTGTTTCGTCGGGTGCGTTGACGGATTCGCGGTGTGGGCGGTCGTTCAGATCGGAACGGCGAACGGCCAGAAAGTGAAAGGTAAATTCAGGGTGTAACGGGGTTGGGGTCGTAGCCATTCTGGCAGCCTCCTTTTGCAAATTTAAGGAGTCACCGCCTGAGTTTCCACGCTCATAAGGGGCGGTGACGCTGGCGGGGGTGGAAATACCGGCGCAAAAGGAAACCGGCCAGCCTTTCGGCTGCCCCACCAGCGCCACCATAGATACAGTGCGGGCCTTGCCGCTGTTCATGGTTGCGCGATGGCACGACACAAAAAAAGACGCTGGGCGCGTCTGTGTCGCCTTTTGATCATTAAACGGGTTTCCACGCCCGGCTGGTGGATTTACACCAGCCGGGGAAATATAACGCCCACCAGCGATGGCAGGCAAGCAATATTTGCGGTTGCCGCCCATTCTGTGGGGCGTGTGGTGGTTGTTTTGGGCGTGAGAACGCCCCGGCCCTGTTGCGGGCCTTTCTGGCATTTTCATGATTAAAATTCTCTGACGGGGTTAATTGCGCGTGCTGGTCGTGCCTTTGCGGTCAGCGAGCCACTGGCGGATAGCGGAAACATCAAAGCGGCTTACGCCATCGCCCAGCTTATCCGGGCTGGGGAATTTACCTTTTTTAACCCAGTTCCATAGCGTCGATTCGCTAATCTGAAAATGGTTTATCACCTGTGCCGGGCGCATATAGCCGGATTTGGGTAAGGTATCCATGATTAAAGCCTCTTACAGTGTTTTGGTGCTGAATGGAGGCTATACGCAAGGCAAGAAAAAGTAAAGGCGACTAAATTTAGTCGCCATTTTTATTGGTGTTTTCGGTTTCTTTAAAATGCTGGCATATGTATTAAAAAAACGCTTTTATGCTTTCAATTTCATTAAAAAATTATCTTTTTGCTTTTGCGTTTCCGCCCAAAATTTTCCATTCATTGGGTAAGCGTCTGGCATCAGATAATATTTTTGCTATTCGTCCCGCGTCAGGTGTTGGGGTGGGATTGCCATCCCAGAACAGATAACCGTGTTTCTCTATGGCTTCGGCATGTGATTTAAGTGTCTTGCCAACATCTTTAGGGAAGTGATACGCCACGTACAGGGCAGCCGCGAGAACCTTTTCACGTTCCAGCGCGAATCGCTCCACACCGCCGTGTATATCATGCTTTTCCTGATTCCTGTCATCTGTCGGTTGTTCTGTGCGCTGGTAGCCGGGCCTTTGTGCAAGTATTTTTTGCATGACCATCATTTCTGAATCGGTAATGCGCAAATTCTTTTTTTCCGGGGCGTTTATCCGGCGTGAGCCGCCACGTGGTGTAAAGGTTGCTGTAACTTTGGACAGTGAAGGGGTATCGGTGTACGGTTTTAATGTGAATGTGTCCTGTGCGTGAACGCGCGAGAACTCGGCGTAAGGTACAGTCCATAAGCCATACAGGAGAACATCCGATACAACCATAAGTTTCCCGTCATGTACCTGCGCGTCACTATGGTTGCTGTCAAAGTAGAACCCGGATTGTGAGTATTGATGGTAAACATTTCTCCAAATCAATATTGATTCAGGTTCGTTGTCATTGGGGAAAAGCCTGAGTTTCTCCCCTTCTTCCGGTTGTAGTAATTCAGGTGGGAAATAATCGTTTGTTGCTGGCGCTGAAATACTGGCAATGTTCCACGGCTTGGCCGGATATCCCCACTTGTCGTAATCCGTGTAGCTTTGGCGGTTTATGGAACTTTCCGGGCCGAAATCAAGTGCGATTTTTATTGTCCCTTTAGCCCATTCAGTCAGTATTTTTTTTTGAGTACACCCCAGTATGCTGGCGGCTGTATCAATAGGGTATGTGTTTTCATACATGGTTTACGTTACCTTTGACGCTACCTTAAAAATAAACCGGGGCAGGCGGTAAGGTTTCCCGCTTTTCGCGCCGTCGCGCTATCCCCGGTATGTTTTTATTTTGCAATCGCTTTTGTGATGGGGGTTACGTTGTATTCATCCCCCTGTTCCAGAGCCACCAGCAGGTCGGCCCATAACTCCAGAGCGTGGCGGCGTTCATTGAAATACTGATGGCGGTTATAGATACCCTCAACGCCTTTAATTCGGTGGTTCAGGCAGCGTTCCGCCACTACAGGGTCTACCCCAAGCGCGGCAAGGTGAGTTCTGGCTGTGCGTCGGAAATCGTGAACGGTAAAACCCGGCACACCAGGCATTTCCCGGCGAACCTTAGCCAGCGCAACGGGCAGGGTGCTTTCCTGTATGTGTGGAATCATGCGCTGTTGCATTTTGCGGGCCGGAAGCACCCAGCGGCTACCGCCTGAAATGCTGTGTAATTCGCGCAACCATGCCACCGCTGGTGGCGGTAGTGGGATATCAATGGCATCCCCGTTTTTAGCCCGTTCGGCAGGGAGTCGCCATACAGCACTATCTAAATCAAATTCATCCCACTGTGCGGCGCACAACTCCATTTTTCGGCAGCAAAGGCAAAGTATCAGTTTCATGGTGAGTTCATTCTCACGGCTGAATCCTTTAGCTGTGCGCATGGCCTGAAAAAAATGAATGAGTTCATCACGGGTTAGCCATCGGTCGCGGCTTTTTTCAGCCCCACCAGCATCTGATAACTCAAAAGCAGCGGCGGGGTTTGTTTCCAGTGCGTGGCGTTTGATGGCGTAGTCGAATATCCGTTTAGTCCATCGCAAAACATCATTGGCGACTGTTGGCGCTCCGCGGTCAATAATGCGCTGTAGCATTGCGTCAATATGGCGCGGTTTAACGTCTTCGACTTTCAGGCTGCCAATCTGAGGGTTGATATCTTTGTCTATGCGGCGGCGGAGAATATCGGGATGTTTCCAGCGGGGTAGTATTTGCCGTTCGTAGTATTCGGCTGCCAGTTCTGACACGCGAAGGGCGTTTTTTTCTTCCTCAATCCGTGCCAGTGCCGCCGCTTTTCGGGCCTGCTTTTCTCCGGCCACGTCATGGCCCAGCGCAACACGGGCGGCCAGTTCTTTAACGGTGGCGCGGGCTTTACTTAGTGACAGGTCGGAATATGAGCCGATGTGCATAGCACGTTGTTTCCCGGCCATCCGGTAACGATAGCGCCAGAATGGGGCGTTATATTTTTCAGGGAAGCACAAATACAGGCCGTTACCATCGGCGCGGGCATCAAAGCGTTCCCCGGCCTTTATCCACGCCTTTATCTGAATATCCGTTAACTTCGCCTTTGTCATAACTCCACCTGAATATTGAATGGGAGTGTGTACATAAAAATGTGTCCATAAACCCAGTATGTACACGTTTATGTACACGGTTTTTGCTGGATTGCTTTGGAGTATATCGGAGTGCATTACAGTAAAAAAGCCCCATAGAATGGGGCTTTGCTGTTTTTGTGTGGAGTGCCTCGGAGTTGGCTGGGGGTTATTCCACGTTCTGAATCTGCTCGCGCATCTGCTCAATCAACACTTTCAGCTCGATGGCGGAGTTTGTCACTTCGGCATTGATAGATTTCGACGCAAGAGTGTTCGACTCGCGGTTGAATTCCTGCATCATAAAGTCCAGACGACGACCAACGGCTTCTTTTTTCTTCAGAATGTTGTAGGTCTCTTTGACATGCGCTTCCAGGCGGTCCAGTTCTTCGGCAACGTCAATTCGTTGTGCCAGCAGAACCAACTCCTGCTCCAGACGGTTGTTTTCCAACTGAACCTGAGCATCTTCCAGCTTCGCGACCAGACGCTCACGCTGCCATTGCAGGATTTCCGGCATATGGGCGCGGACTTTGACCACTTCGGCGGTGACGCCTTCCAGACGCTGCTCGATCAATGCTTTCAGTGCCTGACCTTCGGTTTCACGTGCGACGATAAAGTCGTCCAGCGTACCATCCAGCGCCGCGAGAATTTCAGCGGCAATGGCGTCGAGATCCTGCTCCTGGGCTGCCATCACGCCCGGCCAGCGCAGAATATCAACCGGGTTGATTTCCCCTTCGTCACTCTGCATTTTTACCCAGTTCGCGGCAGTTACCAGCTGTTTAGCCAGTTTTTCATTGAGGATCAGCTCACCTTGTGCGCTAACATCTGGCTCATAGCGCAGGGTACATTCCACTTTACCGCGCGTCAGGCGAGAACGAATACGCTCGCGAACGACAGGTTCAAGGCTACGGAACTGCTCCGGCAGACGAAAGTAAGTTTCCAGATAACGCTGGTTTACCGAGCGCATTTCCCAGGTTGCGCTCCCCCATTCACCCTTGATTTCACGCCGGGCGTAGGCGGTCATACTGCGGATCATAGACGTTCCTGTTTATAAAAGGAGAGGTGGAAGGATTATAGCCATCGATGCCTTGTCAGGATAGGAATAACCGCCGGAAGTCCGTATAATGCGCAGCCACATTTGTTTCAAGCCGGAGATTTCAATATGCGTCCAGCAGGCCGTAGCAATAATCAGGTGCGTCCCGTTACCCTGACTCGTAACTATACAAAACATGCAGAAGGCTCGGTGCTGGTCGAATTTGGCGATACCAAAGTGTTGTGTACCGCCTCTATTGAAGAAGGCGTGCCGCGCTTCCTGAAAGGTCAGGGCCAGGGCTGGATCACCGCAGAGTACGGCATGCTGCCACGTTCTACCCACACCCGTAACGCTCGTGAAGCGGCGAAAGGTAAGCAGGGTGGACGCACAATGGAAATCCAGCGTCTGATCGCCCGTGCTCTTCGCGCGGCAGTAGATTTGAAAGCGCTGGGTGAGTTCACCATTACGCTGGACTGCGACGTGCTTCAGGCTGATGGTGGCACGCGTACCGCGTCGATTACGGGTGCCTGCGTGGCGCTGGCAGATGCGCTACAGAAGCTGGTGGAAAACGGCAAGCTGAAAACCAACCCGATGAAAGGGATGGTAGCCGCAGTTTCTGTCGGTATTGTAAACGGTGAAGCAATTTGCGATCTGGAATACGTTGAAGACTCAGCCGCAGAGACCGACATGAACGTAGTGATGACCGAAGACGGGCGCATCATTGAAGTGCAGGGGACGGCAGAAGGCGAGCCGTTCACCCATGAAGAGCTACTCACCTTGTTGGCGCTGGCCCGAGGGGGAATCGAATCCATTGTAGCGACGCAGAAGGCGGCGCTGGCAAACTGATTTTTAAGGCGACTGATGAGTCGCCTTTTTTTTGTCTGTAGAAAAGTAAGATGAGGAGCGAAGGCATGAAACCATATCAGCGCCAGTTTATTGAATTTGCGCTTGGCAAGCAGGTGTTAAAGTTTGGCGAGTTTACGTTGAAGTCCGGGCGCAAAAGCCCCTATTTCTTCAACGCCGGGCTGTTTAATACCGGGCGCGATCTGGCACTGTTAGGCCGTTTTTACGCTGAAGCGTTGGTGGATTCCGGCCTTGAGTTCGATCTGCTGTTTGGCCCTGCTTACAAAGGGATCCCGATTGCCACCACTACCGCCGTGGCGCTGGCGGAGCATCATGACCTTGACCTGCCGTACTGCTTTAACCGCAAAGAGGCAAAAGACCACGGTGAAGGCGGCAATCTGGTTGGTAGCGCGTTACAAGGACGCGTAATGCTGGTAGATGATGTGATCACCGCCGGAACGGCGATTCGCGAATCGATGGAGATTATTCAGGCTAATGGCGCGACGCTTGCTGGCGTGTTGATTTCGCTTGATCGTCAGGAACGGGGGCGCGGCGAGATTTCGGCGATTCAGGAAGTTGAGCGTGATTACAACTGCAAAGTGATCTCTATCATCACCCTGAAAGACCTGATTGCTTACCTGGAAGAGAAGCCGGAAATGGCGGAACATCTGGCGGCGGTTAAGGCCTATCGCGAAGAGTTTGGCGTTTAAAGAAACTCGCCGGATGAAAAGTCATCCGGCGTCATATTACTGCAACTGTGCCGCAATTAGCGGCCAGCGGGCGTCAAAATCATCCGTCGGGCGGTATTTAAATTCGCTGCGGACAAAACGTGACAGCATACCTTCACAGAAGGCCAGGATCTGGCTTGCCAGCAGGGTTTCATCGGTGGTGTAACCTTCACCCTCACGCATTCTCTTTTCACGCAATACCTGGCGCAGCTGCGCTTCAATACGCTCGAACAGCTGGTTGATGCGCCCTTGCAGGCGATCCTGTTCAAACATTAGCGCATGACCAGTGAGGATGCGGGTCAGGCCAGGATTACGCTCACCAAAACCGAGAAGCAGCAACACAATCAGACGCAGGCGCGCTGTGGTGTCTTTCTCATCTTTCAGAATCAGGTTGATGCGAGTAATCAGGCTATCTTCGATAAACTCAATCAGGCTATCGAACATGCGGGTCTTACTGGGGAAGTGGCGATACAGTGCCGCTTCGGAAACGCCGACAGAGGCGGCCAGTTTTGCCGTCGTGATACGTTGGCTTCCATCGCTGGATTCCAGCATCAGCGCCAGAGACTGAAGTATTTCCTCGCGACGGTTCCTTTTCGCAGTTTGTTTTTCTGCCATGTTACAAAATACCCCTGAAAATAAGCACTTGCCAGGCGGCACCCACGCTATGACCGCAAACGAAATGTTTGCGGCTATGTTATGACGTTATTCGGATGCGTATGTGTTACTGACGACCAGAGTGACCAAAGCCGCCTTCACCGCGGTCGGTGGCGTCGAAATCTTCCACCAGATTAAATTCAGCCTGTACTACCGGAACAAAAATCATCTGGGCGATGCGTTCGCCAGGTTGAATGGTGAAGCTGTCCTGACCACGGTTCCACACGGAAATCATCAACTGGCCCTGATAGTCAGAATCGATCAATCCTACCAGGTTACCAAGCACGATACCGTGCTTATGTCCCAATCCGGAGCGCGGCAGCATCATTGCCGCCAGTGAAGGATCGGCAATATGAATCGCCAGCCCGGTCGGAACCAGCGTAGTGTCACCCGGAGCCAGTTCTACGGCGTCGTCGAGACAGGCACGCAGGTCAAGTCCGGCAGAGCCAGAGGTGGCATAAGTCGGGAGCGGAAATTCCTTCCCAACGCGCGGATCCAGAATCTTAACGTCGATTTTTTTCATCATAACGGGTCACGATCTCGTCGAGTAATAATTGGCCAAGGAGCTCTTTGCGCTCAAGCGGTAAGACTTTATCTCCGTCCTGCCAGAAAAGGTGTAATGCGTTGTTGTCGCTGTTAAATCCTTGAGTTGGCTGGGAAACATCGTTCGCGCAGATCAGATCAAGGTTTTTACGGATACGTTTTTGCCGGGCGTATTCTTCCACATTATTTGTTTCGGCGGCAAATCCAACGACGTAGGGTCGATGGTCTTTTAGTGCGGCAACGCCTGCGACGATATCGGGGTTTTTAACCATTTTTATTGTTAATTCATCACCCTGCGTGGCCTGCTTTTTGATTTTCTCTGGGGCCACGGTAGCTGCGCGATAATCCGCCACGGCGGCGCAACCGATAAAAATATTTTGCTGCTGTACAGAAGCATTCACGGCGGCTTCCATTTCCAGCGCAGTCATCACATCAACACGTTTAACAAACGGTGGCGTCGGTAGTGAAACCGGACCTGATACCAGCGTGACGTTCGCGCCACGACGGGCAGCGGCGGCGGCGATAGCAAAACCCATCTTGCCGGAGCTGTGATTAGAGATATAACGCACCGGATCGAGCGGTTCACGCGTCGGACCGGCGGTAATCATAATGTTCAGATGTTTCAGGTCGTTGACGGGCGAAAAATGCGCCACCGCCATATCCACAATGGTTAACGGATCGAGCATTCGCCCAGGACCGATATCACCACAAGCCTGACTGCCACTGTCTGGCCCCCAGATGAGCAAACCACGGGAAGCAAGCACCTCTAAATTATGCTGCGTGGCAGCGGCACGGTACATCTGCTGGTTCATGGCGGGGAGCACGGCTACAGGCGCAGGTGTAGCCAGACAAATCGTCGATACCAGGTCATTCGCCATTCCGGCAGCAATACGGGCAATCAAATCTGCCGTGGCAGGGGCGAGAATCACTAAATCAGCCCATTTACCCAGCTCAATATGGCCCATAGCGGCTTCGGCTGCCGGGTCCAGCAGACTGTCGGAAACGGGATAACCAGAAACCGCCTGCAAGCTAAGTGGGGTGATAAAGGCTTTTGCCGCTTCGGTCATGGCTACGCGGACGTCGGCCCCGCGATCGCGCAAACGACGCACCAGTTCAGGGGTTTTATAGGCAGCAATACCGCCGCTAACGCCGAGAACGATTTTTTTACCGGCCAGGCTCATGATGATTTTTCCTGTAGGGTGACACCAGAAGTTGGCGATTTTATCACAATACTTTTGTTGTCGTGCCTTCACCTGAGATTCACTTTGCGAGGCGCTTTCCAGGATTGAAAACTGGCCGTCGATTTAACGAAACGGCTATGACAGGATGCGAGCACCACAAAGGAGGTGAAGGTGAAAAACAATTCACAGCTGTTGATGCCGCGCGAAAAAATGCTGAAGTTTGGTATTAGCGCCTTAACGGATGTCGAGCTGCTGGCGCTATTTCTGCGTACCGGAACGCGCGGTAAAGATGTATTAACCCTGGCAAAAGAGATGCTGGAGAATTTCGGCTCTCTTTATGGCTTGTTAACCTCTGAATATGAACAATTTAGTGGCGTTCATGGAATTGGCGTGGCGAAATTTGCCCAGTTAAAGGGGATTGCTGAACTGGCGCGACGTTACTACAACGTGCGGATGCGTGAAGAAAGCCCTTTACTCAGCCCGGAGATGACGCGGGAATTTTTACAAAGCCAGCTCACGGGTGAGGAGCGGGAGATCTTTATGGTGATCTTTCTCGACTCACAACACCGGGTTATAACGCATAGCCGTCTTTTTTCCGGCACGCTAAACCATGTTGAAGTCCATCCTCGGGAAATTATCCGCGAAGCGATAAAAATAAACGCCTCGGCGCTGATCCTTGCACATAATCACCCTTCGGGTTGTGCTGAACCCAGTAAAGCGGATAAACTCATTACTGAACGGATAATAAAGAGTTGTCAGTTCATGGATTTACGCGTGCTCGACCATATCGTGATTGGGCGTGGAGAGTATGTTTCTTTTGCCGAACGCGGCTGGATTTAACCCGCTATGCGCGATCCTTCGGGATCTTTGTCTGTTCGGGACTTGAGCACATCGCTGAGTCAGCGTATACTACGCCACCTTTGAGAATCTCGGGTTTGGCATTTGGGCCTGGCAATCGAGAGTTCACATAGAACTGCGATGACCGGGCTGTAAAGCCTGACGAGGCGCCAATACCCCATACGAAGCTCGAGCTAATTTGATTTTTGGAGAATAGACATGTCCCGAGTCTGCCAAGTTACTGGCAAGCGTCCGGTGACCGGTAACAACCGTTCCCACGCACTGAACGCGACTAAACGCCGTTTCCTGCCGAACCTGCACTCTCACCGTTTCTGGGTTGAGAGCGAGAAGCGTTTTGTCACCCTGCGCGTATCTGCTAAAGGTATGCGTGTAATCGATAAAAAAGGCATCGATACAGTTCTGGCTGAACTGCGTGCCCGTGGCGAAAAGTACTAAGTACTTAGAGGAAATAAATCATGGCTAAAGGTATTCGTGAGAAAATCAAGCTGGTTTCTTCTGCTGGTACTGGTCACTTCTATACCACTACGAAGAACAAACGTACTAAGCCGGAAAAACTGGAACTGAAAAAATTCGATCCAGTTGTTCGCCAGCACGTGATCTACAAAGAAGCGAAAATCAAATAATTCTCGCTTTGATGTAACAAAAAACCTCGCTCCGGCGGGGTTTTTTGTTATCTGCTTGCCCCCATATTGACTGCATCTGTTCATTCCTGGAGATGCTATGCCTGAATTACCCGAAGTTGAAACCAGCCGCCGCGGCATAGAACCGCATCTCGTTGGTGCAACCATTCTTCATGCAGTGGTGCGCAACGGACGCTTGCGCTGGCCGGTTTCAGAAGAGATCTACCGTTTAAGCGACCAACCAGTGCTTAGCGTGCAGCGGCGGGCTAAATATCTGCTGCTGGAGCTGCCTGAGGGCTGGATTATCATTCATTTAGGGATGTCTGGCAGCCTGCGCATCCTTCCAGAAGAACTTCCCCCTGAAAAGCATGACCATGTGGATTTGGTGATGAGCAACGGCAAAGTGCTGCGCTACACCGATCCGCGCCGCTTTGGTGCCTGGCTGTGGACCAAAGAGCTGGAAGGGCATAATGTGCTGACCCATCTTGGACCGGAGCCGCTTAGCGACGATTTCAATGGTGAGTATCTGCATCAGAAGTGCGCGAAGAAAAAAACGGCGATTAAACCGTGGCTGATGGATAACAAGCTGGTGGTAGGGGTAGGGAATATCTATGCCAGCGAATCACTGTTTGCGGCGGGGATCCATCCGGATCGGCTGGCGTCATCACTGTCGCTGGCAGAGTGTGAATTGTTAGCTCGGGTGATTAAAGCGGTGTTGCTGCGTTCGATTGAGCAGGGTGGTACAACGCTGAAAGATTTTCTGCAAAGTGATGGTAAACCGGGCTATTTCGCTCAGGAATTGCAGGTTTACGGGCGAAAAGGCGAGCCGTGTCGGGTGTGCGGTACGCCGATTGTGGCGACTAAACATGCGCAGCGGGCAACGTTTTATTGTCGGCAGTGCCAGAAGTAATTCATGCGCGCCGGATGGCATACCATCCGGCATAAACGCTACGCTAACTTCGCCATCAGCGCCTGATGGACATTCTCCGGCAGGAAATGGGTGACATCGCCCTGATGGCGCGCCACCTCTTTCACCAACGATGAAGAGATAAACGACCACTCTTTCGACGGCATCAGAAACACACTTTCCAGTTCCGGCATTAAGTGGCGATTCATATGCGCCAGCTGCATTTCATATTCAAAATCCGCCACCGCACGCAGGCCACGAATCAGCACCGTAGCGTGTTGATTACGGGCGAAGTTCGCCATCAAATCACTAAACCCGACCACTTCCACGTTCCCCAGATGCGCGGTTGCCTGCTGTGCCAGCGCCACACGCTCTTCCAGGGTAAACATCGGTTTTTTACTGGGGCTGGCGGCAATCGCCAGAATAACGTGATCGAACATTTGCGTGGCGCGCGTCACGATATCGATATGACCATTGGTAATGGGATCGAAAGTACCCGGATAAATCGCCCGTTTTTGCATAACAACCTCAATGCGTTTTCGGTGGCAGGTAAGGTTCCAGCAGTTGAAGCAGACGCTGTAGCGCGCCCTGGTTTTGATACAGTACTTCAACGGCATGACGGCCATAGAAACTACGGTAATCGGCGTCGGTGAGTAAAGAGGACACCTCTTTTGCAAGCGTAGTGGCATCGGTAACGGTAATCAGCCCGCTTGCCTGCTCCAGCCGCGCGCAAATGTCTTTAAAGTTAAAAGTATGCGGCCCCATCAATACCGGAATAGCGTGTGCGGCAGCTTCCAGCGGATTATGCCCACCACGTTCAACCAGTGAACCGCCAACAAAGGCGAGATCGGCAATGCCGTACAGTAACATCAACTCGCCCATCGTATCGCCAACTACAACCTGCGTGCTGGTGGAGGGGACTTCCCCTGAAGAGCGTGTGATATAGCTTAGTCCAGCCTGGCGGACAAGGTTAATCGCATCCGGGAAGCGTTCTGGATGACGGGGTACCAGGATGAGCAATAAATTCGGGAATTGCTGTAACAATGCCTGATGTGCGGCAATGACCACGCTCTCTTCACCTTCGTGAGTGCTGGTGGCAATCCATACCGGGCGGTGTGGTGCCCATTGGCGGCGTAGCGTCACGGCTTTAGCAGCCAACTGCGGCGTTACAGAAATATCGAATTTCAGGCTACCGGTAACGGTTACCTGGTTATTTTTTGCGCCCAGCGCCACAAAACGTGCACCATCTTCTTCATTTTGCGCAGCAATCAGCGTAATACGACGCAGCAAGCGGCGGACGAATTTACCCAGTTTGGCATAACCTGCGGCCGAGCGGGCAGAGAGTCGCGCGTTAGCGATCACCAGCGGAATTTTACGTTTATGTAGCGCCGCAATCAGGTTAGGCCATAGTTCGGTTTCCATAATCAACACCAGTTTAGGGTCGACTTTATTCAGGAAACGGTTGAGTGCATCGGGCAGGTCATACGGCAGATAAACGTGCTGAACATCCTTCCCGAAAGCCGATTGTACGCGCTCCGAACCGGTTGGCGTCATGGTTGTAACGGTAATCGGTAAATCAGGATAACGATGACGCAGCGCGCGCACCAACGGGATCGCCGCCAGAGTTTCACCGACGGAGACGGAGTGCAGCATAATGCCGCCTGGTTTTAGCGGATGGCGGTAAAAACCGTAACGTTCACCCCAGCGTTTTCGATAGGCCGGAGCCTTACGTCCGCGCACCCAGAGCCGTATCCAGATCAGCGGCTGAATAAGGTAGAGAAGGGCGGTGTAAAGCAATTCGAGCATAGTAAATAGCTGACTTATGGATGTGCTGGGGATTCTATGTATTTAGCTGTGGCTTTACCATTACTTTTCCCGTTTTTGACTTAAATAGCAATTTACCCGCCAATTCTTGCTGAACATCTATACTTTTTTTGTATTTTTATGCGATTCATTGATTTCTGCTGTACGTGCAGGAAGGAATCGCAGAGCAACAGTGAAAGAATATGGTTGCTAATGATTTTATTTGATTGATTTCTTTATTGAAAATCAACAATGTGCTTAAAAATCATTCGGGTCGGATTGCCGCGAAAGAAGTGATACACTAGCGCGTCAATATCAGTGCGGTATCAGTATTCAGGTAGCTGTTGAGCCTGGGGCGGTAGCGTGCTTTTTCTGCTTCACCTTAATCGGATAATCTCAACAAAAAGAGTTACTTGTGGATAAGCCATTTCGAAGAATTTTGCTCATTAAGATGCGTTTTCATGGGGATATGTTATTAACTACTCCCGTCATTAGTTCGCTGAAAAAAAATTACCCTGACGCAAAAATCGATGTGCTGCTTTATCAGGACACCATCCCGATCCTGTCTGAAAATCCAGAGATTAACGCGCTCTACGGCATAAAAAATAAAAAAGCAAAAGCCTCAGAAAAAATTGCCAACTTTTTTCATCTCATCAAGGTATTACGTGCCAATAAGTATGACCTTATCGTCAATCTTACCGATCAATGGATGGTTGCTATACTGGTTCGCTTATTAAATGCTCGTGTGAAAATTTCCCAGGATTATCATCATCGGCAGTCTGCTTTTTGGCGTAAAAGTTTCACCCATTTGGTGCCGTTGCAGGGTGGAAATGTGGTGGAAAGTAACTTATCCGTGCTGACACCATTGGGACTTGATTCGTTGGTGAAGCAGACAACCATGAGTTACCCGCCTGCAAGCTGGAAACGTATGCGTCGCGAACTTGATCACGCTGGTGTTGGACAAAATTATGTGGTTATCCAACCTACGGCGCGGCAAATCTTCAAATGCTGGGACAACGCCAAGTTTTCCGCTGTGATTGATGCCTTACATGCTCGTGGTTATGAAGTCGTTCTGACGTCCGGCCCAGATAAAGACGATCTGGCCTGCGTCAATGAAATTGCGCAGGGATGCCAGACGCCACCAGTAACGGCGCTGGCTGGAAAGGTGACCTTCCCGGAACTTGGTGCGTTAATCGATCATGCGCAGCTGTTTATTGGCGTTGATTCCGCACCGGCGCATATTGCCGCTGCAGTTAATACGCCGCTGATATCGCTGTTTGGTGCGACAGACCATATTTTCTGGCGTCCCTGGTCAAATAACATGATTCAATTCTGGGCGGGAGATTACCGGGAAATGCCAACACGCGATCAGCGTGACCGAAATGAGATGTATCTTTCGGTTATTCCGGCGGCAGATGTCATTGCTGCTGTCGATAAATTACTGCCCTCCTCCACGACAGGTACGTCGTTATGATCGTTGCTTTTTGTTTATATAAATATTTTCCCTTTGGCGGTTTGCAGCGTGATTTTATGCGTATTGCTCAGACAGTCGCCGCCCGAGGTCATCATGTTCGGGTTTATACCCAGTCGTGGGAAGGCGAATGCCCTGATGTATTTGAACTGATCAAAGTGCCGGTTAAATCGCATACCAATCACGGGCGCAATGCGGAGTATTTTGCCTGGGTGCAAAAACATTTACGCGAACATCCCGTCGATAAAGTCGTTGGATTCAACAAAATGCCGGGGCTGGACGTTTATTATGCCGCTGATGTTTGTTATGCCGAGAAAGTAGCGCAGGAAAAAGGCTTTTTCTATCGCCTGACGTCACGTTATCGCCATTATGCCGCCTTTGAGCGGGCAACCTTCGAACAGGGCAAGCCGACACAGCTGCTGATGCTGACAGATAAGCAAATCGCCGATTTCCAGAAACATTATCAGACTGAAGCGGAGCGTTTTCATATTCTGCCACCGGGGATTTATCCTGATCGTAAATATAGCCAGCAGCCAGCCAATAGCCGTGAAATCTTCCGTAAGAAGAATGGAATAACCGAACAACAATATTTATTGTTGCAGGTCGGTTCAGACTTCACGCGTAAAGGTGTCGATCGTTCCATTGAAGCACTTGCTTCGTTACCGGATTCGCTGCGCCACAACACATTGCTATATGTTGTTGGGCAGGATAAACCGCGAAAATTTGAGGCGCTGGCAGAAAAACGCGGCGTGCGCAGTAATGTTCACTTTTTCTCGGGGCGCAATGATGTCTCGGAATTAATGGCGGCGGCGGATTTATTACTGCATCCTGCCTACCAGGAAGCGGCGGGAATTGTGCTGCTGGAAGCGATTACTGCAGGATTACCGGTACTAACAACAGCCGTTTGTGGCTATGCGCATTATATTGTCGACGCTAATTGCGGCGAGGCTATTGCTGAGCCATTCCGCCAGGAAACATTGAATGAGATTTTACGCAAAGCGTTAACGCAATCTTCATTGCGCCAGGCCTGGGCGGAAAATGCGCGACATTATGCTGATACACAAGATTTATACAGTCTGCCAGAGAAAGCGGCGGATATCATAACGGGTGGTCTGGATGGTTGAACTTAAAGAGCCGTTTGCCACGTTATGGCGCGGCAAAGATCCTTTTGAGGAAGTTAAAACCTTGCAGGGTGAGGTATTTCGTGAACTGGAAACTCGCCGTACTCTGCGCTTTGAAATGGCGGGCAAAAGCTATTTTCTCAAATGGCATCGCGGCACGACCCTGAAAGAGATAATCAAAAATTTACTCTCATTGCGGATGCCAGTATTAGGCGCTGACCGCGAATGGAATGCGATTCATCGACTGCGGGATGTCGGCGTTGATACTATGTATGGGGTGGCATTTGGCGAAAAAGGCATGAATCCGCTGACCAGAACTTCATTTATTATTACCGAAGATCTGACACCAACCATAAGTCTTGAAGATTACAGTGCTGACTGGGCGACTAACCCTCCAGATGTTCGCGTAAAGCGTATGCTTATTAAGCGTGTCGCGACGATGGTGCGCGATATGCATGCTGCGGGCATTAACCACCGTGACTGTTATATCTGTCATTTCCTGCTGCACTTGCCTTTTTCCGGTAAGGAAGAGGAGTTAAAAATTTCGGTAATTGACCTGCACCGGGCGCAGCTTCGCACGCGCGTTCCACGTCGTTGGCGGGATAAAGATCTTATTGGGCTTTATTTTTCTTCGATGAATATCGGCCTGACTCAGCGGGATATCTGGCGGTTTATGAAAGTGTATTTTGCCGCCCCGCTTAAAGACATTCTCAAGCAGGAACAAGGACTGCTGTCGCAAGCAGAAGCAAAAGCCACAAAAATCAGGGAAAGAACGATTCGAAAATCGTTGTAACCCGTAACTTATTTTTGCCAAAATTTTGGATACAGAATAAATATGTCTCAACTCAATGATAGTGACATCATCCTTTTTGAGTATAATTTTCATTATCAAAATATAAGATCTAAAAATACTCTTGATATAGCATTTGGTATTGACAGAAATTTTCTTTTTGGATGTGGTGTAGCCATCGCATCTATTCTATTAAACAATAGAGAAATCTCTTGTGAATTTCATGTTTTCACAGATTATATCAGTGATAAAGACAAATTATATTTTTCTGATTTAGCAAAACAATATAATTCAAGAATTAATATTTATGTTATCAATTGTGATAAGCTGAAGTCATTACCAAGCACGAAAAACTGGACTTACGCAACATATTTTCGATTTATAATTGCAGATTATTTCTATCATAAACATGAAAAAATACTATATCTTGATGCAGATATTGCTTGCAAGGGTAGTATTAAAGAACTCTTAGATTATCAATTTTCTACTAATGAAATTGCCGCAGTTGTAGCTGAAAGAGATGTTGAATGGTGGCAAAATCGAGCCTCGGTATTAACTACACCACAGTTAGCTTCTGGATATTTCAATGCTGGTTTTTTACTGATAAATATTGATGAGTGGAATCTAAATAACATTTCGTCAAAAGCTATTGAAATGTTGCGTGACCCAGATTGGGTAAGTAAAATCACCCACCTTGATCAAGATGTACTGAATGTATTATTGAATGGTAAAGTGAAGTTTATTTCGGAGAAATATAATACCCGATATAGTATTAACTATGAATTAAAAGACAAAGTTGATAATCCAGTCAATGATGACACCGTGTTTATACACTATGTGGGACCTACAAAACCCTGGCATGAGTGGGCTGACTATCCGGTGTCACGTAGTTTTTTGATCGCCAAAGCAGCTTCTCCGTGGAGTAAAGAAGATTTACTTAAACCTGTAAATAGCAATCAGTATCGGTATTGTGCAAAACATAAATTTAAACAAAAGCATTATATGGCAGGCATTTTTAATTATTTAAAGTATTATAAAGAAAAATGCTTCTAAAGATTTAAGGTTAAAATAATTCATTATGATATATAATAAAACGATAAATGGGTTGAAAGTTTTCATAAAAGATAATGATCCCTTTTATGAGCAAGTTCTAAATGACTTTTTAACTTGCAGGGTTAAAACATTAAAAGTTTTTCGTTCGATTGATGATACTAAAGTCATTCTTATTGACACTGCTCGTGGACCTCTTGTACTTAAAGTTTATGCGCCAAAGCATAAAATGACCGAACGTTTCTTAAAATCTTGCATAAAAAAAGATTATTATGAAAATTTAATTTATCAAACCGATCGGGTACGTGGTGAAGGCATCCAATCAATTAATGACTATTTTTTGCTAGCTGAACGTAAAACATTAAATTTCGCTCATTATTATATTATGCTCATTGAGTATATTGAAGGTGTCGGGTTAAATGAGTATTTGGAAATTTCTGAAGATCTGAAGGATCAATTATCAGAATCGATAAAAGAGTTGCATCAGCATGGAATGGTGTCTGGCGATCCTCATAAAGGAAATTTTATAGTATCCGAAAAAGGTTTAAGACTAATTGACCTTTCAGGTAAAAAAACAACCGCTGTTTTAAAAGCAAAAGATCGCATTGATCTTGAACGGCACTATAATATAAAAAATGAATTGAAAGACTTTGGCTATACATATCTTATATTCAAAAAGAAAATTAAAAAAGTAATCAGGGATGTAAAAGTCAAACTAGGATTAAAGAGCAAATAATGATTATGATGAAGGGTAATTAAATTGGATTTTAAACATCTTACTCAATTTAAAGATATAATTGAACTGGACAAGCGCCCCGTTAAACTTGATGAACGGGAAACGTTTAATGTCTCATGGGGTATTGATGAGAACTACCAGGTTGGGGCTGCGATTTCAATTGCTTCAATTCTTGAAAATAATAAACAAAACAAATTTACCTTTCACATAATCGCTGATTACTTAGACAAAGAGTATATTGAATTATTATCACAATTAGCAACGAAGTATCAAACAGTAATTAAATTATATCATATTGATTCTGAGCCATTGAAGGCGCTACCTCAATCAAATATCTGGCCAGTATCTATTTATTATCGTTTGCTTTCATTTGATTATTTTTCTGCGCGATTGGATTCATTATTATATCTTGATGCTGATATCGTCTGTAAGGGTTCATTGAACGAGTTAATAGCATTAGAGTTTAAAGATGAATATGGGGCAGTGGTAATTGATGTAGATGCTATGCAAAGTAAAAGCGCTGAGCGTTTGTGTAATGAGGATTTTAACGGTAGCTATTTTAACTCTGGTGTAATGTATATTAATTTACGGGAATGGTTAAAACAAAGACTAACGGAAAAATTCTTTGATCTATTATCAGATGAGTCAATTATAAAAAAATTAAAGTACCCGGATCAAGATATTTTAAACTTAATGTTTCTACATCATGCTAAAATATTACCGAGAAAATATAATTGTATTTATACTATAAAGTCAGAATTTGAAGAAAAAAATAGTGAATATTACACCCGGTTTATTAATGATGACACTGTCTTCATACATTATACTGGTATAACTAAGCCATGGCATGATTGGGCGAACTACGCCTCTGCAGATTATTTTCGTAATATTTATAATATATCACCATGGAGAAATATACCTTATAAAAAAGCTGTTAAAAAACATGAGTACAAAGAAAAATATAAACACTTGCTTTACCAGAAAAAATTTCTCGATGGTGTTTTTACAGCAATTAAATATAATGTTATGAAAGGTTAATATACGAGATGGTTGATAAAATAATATTTACGGTTACTCCTATTTTTTCAATTCCTCCTCGCGGAGCGGCTGCTGTTGAAACGTGGATGTATCAGGTTGCTCAGCGTACCAATTTTCCAAATCGTATTGTTTGTATCAAAAATCCAGGATACTCAAATTACACCTTTGTTAATGATAATTGTAGTATTCATAGGGTTGGATTCAGTCGCATATATAAGCGGTTATTTCAAAAATGGACAAGACTTGATCCTCTTCCATATTCACAGAGAATATTGAATATTGCACATGATTTTCCTATAACGAAAGAAAGTGTTATTGTAGTTCATAATAGCATGAAGCTATACACTCAAATTCGTAAGCGAGCTCCTCAGGCAAGAGTGGTTATACATATGCATAATGCATTTGAACCAAAATTGCTTGAGCAAAATGTTAAAATGATAGTGCCTAGTTTATACTTGAAAAAGTATTACCAATCTTATTTAGCAAATGCAGATATTGAGATTGTACCAAATGGAATTGATTTAGAAACCTATCAATCTAATTTTCAGCCGATCACTAGAAGCGAACTTAATATCTCCCCTGAAGAGAAAATTATTTTTTATGCTGGGCGTATCGTCCCTGACAAAGGCATATTGCTGTTGATGCAATCATTCGAAAAATTGGCCGCTGCTCACAAAAATTTAAAATTAGTTGTGATTGGTGATTATACAGAAATGAGTAAAAGTGACAAAGGTGCATATCAACGCAATGTCAGGGAAATTGCAAAATATTTTTCAGTAAATGAAAGCACCGTATACCGCCT